>Ga0209611_10004522_pt1 | contig 23741 bp, 21 predicted proteins | sample S1TSphgellanicum_3_FD_187693 | JGI IMG/M metagenome (GOLD analysis project Ga0209611, IMG submission 187693) | Host-associated microbial communities from peat moss isolated from Minnesota, USA - S1T2_Fc - Sphagnum magellanicum MG (SPAdes) (version 2) | ecosystem: Host-associated > Plants > Peat...
TTGATTCACGTTTTAGTTTTTTTTAGAAACTTTTTATTTTTTTATTATTTTATTTTTATGTGTTTTCTATTTTTAATATTATTTTGTGATCATCCAGCCGGACGGACATTTCATCCATCCCCTTACTCGGGACGGACAATAGCTAAAAGAAAAAAAGCTTCCCCAAAATCTGTCCCATCATCAAGCCGAACGGACATTTCATCCATCCCCTTAATTGGGACGGACAGTAGCTAAAAGAGAAAAAAGATAGTCTTGGTCAATAAAAAAATAAAAAAAAATTGATTCTGGGCTATCCAAGGCCTAAATATTTTTTTTCTGGTCTACCAAATCTTTTGCCTCAAAAAATCAGACTGCCCTTGATTTCTTTTTTCTCTGGAGTCAGTTACATTTAGGGAAGCTTCACAAGGAATGGGCAATGACTGGAAGAATTTTCCAGGCACTGCTCACACAGACAGACACCACTGTTGCTTTAATATATAAGATTACACCCTTTCATCCTATTAAATAAACCTATTAACAAACTAATACTTATTCATATATCATTTTAAAAAAAATTTAATACAAATTATTAACGCATATTCTATAATAGTTATATTTGGATTTTGGGGTTAAACATAATCCTATTATATTTTTTACCCAACAACTAAGACGTTATACATTATTTCAAATTTCAAAGAGAGTGTTCTCCCATGTTTAAATGACAATAGATTTGTAATAAATGAAACTTGTAAAATATATGTGAATGAAAATGTGAAAGATGAAAAAATTATGTAGGCAAGATGTGGAACACTCCTTAATGAGAATCAAATATAACAAAATTTTGAAAAATGAGAAAAAATGAATGGAACTAATGCTACAAAATTGCATCCATTAAAAAAAAACATTGAATGATGAATGGTCATAATTAGTTGTGCATTTGTATTCTTTGTTGAATTACTTTGTGAATATTCTCTTCTTATACCTATTTTTATTTTTTGATCATATAAAGTTCCATGCCATTGTTTGAAAGGCATATGTTACTATTTTGAACAACATCAATTAGATAATGACCAATGTAATTTTTGGATTAATTGTCACATGTTTTCAATGAAAAATATGATTTCAACACATAAAATAAATTTTTATGAAAAAAATGGCCACAATCAACTTGATTTTGAAGAAAAAATAATCAAATTAATACAACATGTACAACCAAAATATAAATGAATTCCTAAAATCTTTTTACTTTTGTGTATGTTTTATAGCCAAAATTTGTTAAATATTTTTGTGAAGGATTTGTTAGTTTTGCTTATATCACAAAATTGGGAATAAAAAACCCCTAAATAATGACATCATAGAGAATTTGAACTTTCAATTACATTGATCTTGATCATTTTTTATTAAAGAAAATGATATGGTATGGCATGCTTCTTATCATGACTTAATCTAAGTTAATCACATGCGTTAACCTAAATAGGTATTTAATTTAATTTTGTTGGAGCAAAACTTGAAGAACACATAAAATAAAATAAAATGTGCCTTTCAAACTTCATTATGAAAAGACCAAAAAAGTCCAAAACTTCTCAAAAACACACAATGTAACTAAACCCGAATTAGTTCATGTGTAGGTTAAGGTATACATGATAATTAATTTTTAAAAAATTATCTAATTAAAAAATGCATGTGAAACAACAAATTTAGAATAATTGCCAAATTTGAAAATTTTGAGGAAAAAATTGAGAAAAAATAATTTGGAAAACAAAAGAAAGGAGGAAATTTTCAATATAAAAATGCAATGGGCAAGGTTCCCAATTGAGCAAAATTCCCTTTTGTCTCCCCCCGTCCCCCCCCCCTCCCAACTCTTTTCCTCTCTTATGTTCCCACTATTTGTGTTGCACCTTGAAATTGCAAGGAAAAAACATTAAGTAGATAAGTTTGAAAGAGGTAGGTTATGGACTTTTAAAAATATAAATAACACAAAAATTAAAATTTTTAAAAAATAAAATGTTATGTTGATGAAAGGGGTGAGATGGTTAGGTTTGATGGAAGTAAGTACGAATGACTATAGATAAACAAACACCATTATTTTTATTATATAAACAAGAGTGACCATGTGCTGAAAATTCTTGATAGTTTTGAAAGGAGAGAAAACAAGAAGGAAGACAAAAACACATGGATGCAAAGGAATATGAAGAGGTAGGTTCATGTGCATGATGGGTAGGTAAGGTGGGTATGAATGGAATATGAAGTGGTAGGTTCATATGCATGATGGTAGGTAGGTATGAATGGTATACCAAATAACAAAATAAGTCTTATATAAAAATGTATAATTGTTCTTACACATGTGAGTTTATTATAGTGAGTTTATTATAGTTACCATGCCAATGTTTTTTCTTTTTGGGGACAAAGTTTTGTTATTATTTCAATAAAGAAATTGGGAAATGTTTTTGATTTTAATTTTTTTTTACATTGTGGATTCCACTAATTTTTGATAAAATATTTTGGAAAAATTCACTAAATTTTTGATATAAAAAAATTTAATAAAAAACCCTAGCTCCAACTAGTTACGTTTAAATTGTCTCATTGGCAAAATAAGGAAGCAAATTGGTGTAAACTTGGAAAATATTGTGTGTTCACATCTCTCTCTATATTAAAAATAAAAGGCATCAATTTGTTTGTTTATTTGTGCTTTTCATGTCAATGTTATTTATTCTCCTTTTTCCTACCCACTTACATCAATATGAAAAAAGAAAATTAAATATATGCCTTTCCATGTCCATGTTATCTATAAATTAATAATAACCTAATTCTTTAAGCCTATTACTTAGGCCTTCTTCCATTACAATTTTGAGGTATGGCATAAATAATAATGGATTATTGAGAATCATATGGGAACATTAAAGGGGGAAATAAAAAATTTAAAAAAAAATTTAAAAAAAAAAAAAAAGGAAAGAGGGGGAGGATGGTGGGATTTTGATTAGTTTGAAAATGTATGCTTGGTAACTATAGTAATTCAGAAAACAAATAACAACTTCCAAGTAAGTAAAAATGATTTAATTTAATTTAATTTCTACAATTTTATGTTGCATCATTGGCTAGCATCTCAAATTTTAAAGAGGGATTTAACATTAAATGGTGAGAAGTTTTTAGAAACTATCTAAATAATTAAAAAAGACTAGTTAAATAAAATTAAATGCTATTGAATTAAAAATGAGAGCCGAATTCGACGAAAAAAAAAGAAGAAAAGAAAAAGAAATCTGGCGATTTTTTTTCCCATTTCAAAAAGGGAATGTTCCCAATTTTGATTTTTTTGGCATTTTGGCGAAATAAATTTCGCACCCCAAAAAAAAGACGCTGACCTGTAGCAAAACTCAGGTGCCAAAACCGCCACATAGACTTGATGACCGACACGTCAGCTTAGCGGTCGCCCTTTCGCTTTCGCTTCCCAGATTGTAGCGCGCGGAGTGAGCGGAAAGAGAGTGTGTTTCGCGGGGTTTGCACTTTTGCTCTACTTAGGGTTTGCTTTTCCATCGCCACATCTCTCTCGTCCTCCTCTCTGCGTCCCTGCTAGAAACCTTCGCTCTAGACTCTACCTCCATCTCTCCATACCCTCCTCCTTCTCCTTCTTGAGGATCGTTTGTTGTACTGTTGTTGTTGTTGTACTAGATACAAATTTCCTCTACCCATTTGTTTTCCCTTCAGTTTTTTCTGGTCTCGGTTTTTCTTACAGTTTAGGTCTTCAGTTAGTTGCAACAAGCCCGTGTACAAAGCCGAAGCTTTTTCTGGAGTGTGCGGGATTTGTTGTGGCATTTGAGGAGTTTTGTGTGGAATTTGGGAGAAACCCAAGTAAGTGGGGGTTGCTGAGGAGTGAGGAGTGTGGTGGGGGTGGTTGGCGGCGGTTGCTTGCTTGCTTGTTCTCTCCGTGCGTATGGCTGAAGAAGACAAGGGGACAACGACGAAGAAGAACAACAACAGGGGAGCTGTTTTTCCTTTGATGGAATACTGGGTTTAATAGAAGGAAGGAGAAGGAGAAGGAGAAACAAGTGGGGAAGGAACGAAAATAGAACTGCAGTAGCTCTTGGGACAGTTCCAAGCAGCCGTGGCTTTTGTGGGTGTTGGGCAGCTGGGGGTTTCGGCCCGGAGCTGCTGCGACTATGCTCGCCAACGTGTTTCGCATTGTAAGTGTTTTCTTCTTCTCAAGTTGCACAGCTCAGGATTTGGAGTGATGGGTTTACTTGATTTCGTGGAAGAAAACAGTTTTGAAGAAGCGAAAAGAAAGAGTGTGCATTCATGCATGCACCCCACCCACCCAACCACAAGAGCTTCTTTGAGTATACGTAAATATGTTTTTAATCCGTGTTTTGTTTTGGGTGGGTCCAGGGAGGGCTGCAACAAGTGTCGTGGTTCCAGCTTCTTCCTGAAGGAGAGCTTCTCTCTTCCTCCTCTCCAAGCTTGACCAGGTGGGGTTTTTGAGGCTCTGTGTGTGCTCTTTCTTTTTTTTTTTTTTTTTTTTTTTTCCTTTTTTTGGGGGTTGGCCCATTTGGAAATGTTGATTCCCCAAATTCTTTTGGACGCTTTTGACATCCATCAGACCCACCCCACCCATGTGACTGGGATTTTGCTGCTGTTGCGGTTGGTTGGTCGGTCTCTCACAGGAAGGAGCGAACATGGCAAGATCTAGCAGCTTTGCAGGTGATGAGGGCACACATGTCTCTACAAGAGGAGGGCCATTTCAGTACCTGGACTCTCTCAGGTATAGACTTCACTTGTGTTTTGATCTAGCCATAAAGATCTTTAGCTTTCTCCCCTTTGGCACAGGTTGTCCAGAGTAGGTGAGTGTGTCCAGAGCTGAATGCCATTTTTGTGGATGGATGTCCCATGCAAAAGGACAAGGTCATTAAGCTATGGCTGTTTCTTCCCCTTGGGGTGGTTCATAATAGGTTATTGTGTCCAGGGTTAATGCCATTTTTGTGAATGGATGTCCCATGCAGAGGACAAGGTCAAGCTATGGCTGTTTCTACCAGGTCGGCATGAAAGCTTCAACTCTGCAACAACACACACTGCCATTAATGGTCTGAAAGGTGAGACTTTGAGAAGCTCATAGTGATGAAAGAAGAAGAATTTGAGAGGTCTAACTAATGGGTCAATAAAATCTCTATGTTTCTCAATCAAGAAGGGTAACATGTAGCATGCTATAGAAGGAGAAGAACCTAATGGGCCCTTTGTGGTGGCTGTGAACAACTTCAATGACCAAATTCTTTTCATAAAGGAATTCATAGCAATCTCACATTTGTATTAATTAAACTCCCAAGAAAAGCTCTGGATCTCACACTACTGTAAAATCCTGCTTCCCAAAATAGGCATCCTCCTCTGTATTTTTTTGTAGAGAAGGAGAAAATCAGATGCAAAATCAGGCCCTCCTCAATCACAGCTTTTCTGCAAGCATGCTGCCTGAATCAGCCAACTTTTCTTCTTCTTGTTGAAGATTGGGACCAACAACAGGTTTTATCAAATGGCTTCAGTTTCTAATCCAAGAATTTCCCAGAATCAAGTTGCAAGTCAACCTTATGAGAAACTCAAATTGGTGAAGAAGAAGATGACACAGACAGAGGAAGAGGATGATGGAATGATCACTATAAGACGAAACATAAGAATTTCTTTGTAGTTAGTTAGTCTCCCCCTTTCCTGGAACAACACTTAAGAACAACAATGGTTTTACAACTGCTTTGAGGGAAAAAAAAAATCTTCCCTTGAATGAGTCAGAGTTTAACCGTCATCTGTTGGACATGGTAGTGGTGGGACAGGGGTTGTGGCGTGCCCCTGGGGATTGCAACGATGTGTCCAACGCGTTGTCACAAGCACTAAAGAACCGCTGTGAAAGGTAAGGGTGGATTTGCTTTTTTATACATGGCAGGGTGGAAGGAAGTTGTGGGTGTTTTTCCCGTGTTTTCAAGGACCTCTAGAAGCATGATATCGGTCATTGGACCACTGCAATTTGTGTGAGATTTGGTCTTTTCAGAGAATGCAAAGATGGTTACCTATTTGTTTCTCTTTGTCAGAGACATGTGATTTGCAAGCAGCCTCTTGACACAAAACCATGCTGCACCATGTGTGTGTGTGTGTTACAGGGCATTCCAAAGTCTGTCTTATGTGCGGTTTGGGAATGTGTTTGTCAAATGCCGCCGGCAAGGTGCTAGTGACCCGAGTTTGAGGTAAAAGCAATAATGCTCATTACTATAGGAGCCATGCACACCCGCAGTAATGTCATAAGTGCTTGCCTCCTTGCTTCTTTTTTATTCATTTTGTGTCATCATCGTTGTTCTGAGATGCCAGCTCTGGAATATTGTAAGATGAGAAATAACACTGCTTCTGTTTTTTCTTGTGGGCAGGAAACCTCTTCCAAGCTGTGAGTTAGTATTCACGGCAAGCGAGGAGGCCATCTTTGTGCATGTACTTGTGCGCCGAAAGTGCGTAGAGCACCTTGTGAGGCACTCTTGATTTTGACTAGATTGTAGCCATGTTTCTCTAACTCTGAACAAGGTTTTCACTTTGTGCTGTTGTGTGCACCAATGGACAGTTCAGATGTGCCAAGTGGATATTTACTACCTTTTTTTAATCTCTTTGGGGCTTATGGGAATTTTCTGTCCTGTCATACATATGTTGAAACTCAAAAGCTGTTGCTGCTGTGCAGGAGAGTACGACAGTTGTCAATCACCGATTTGCAAGTGGCGCTTGCCCAGCAAAGGTCAAATGTGTCGCTGACTGACAACAGTCTTGCAGGTCTTGTCTCAGGCTCTCTATCCTGTGTGCTTTTTCACTGCATGAGAAGGAAATGAGGTGGCACTTGTTGAGGAGATAAGCAAACTGCATTTTACCTGAGCTCCAATGTCTTGTGTGCTGTGAGATCTGTGAAGGGTTCTCACACAAAAGACATGGATGCTGGTTTGTTGCAGTTGTGGTAGCCCCACATGGTGTGAGTGGGCGATTGAGTGGTTGCTGTCTTAATGATCTAGTAACTCAGCTACACCAGAGGTAAGCGCATCAAATTTACATGTGTAGAGAGGACTATGCTGGTCAGGGGCAGAATCAGAGGGATTACAATTCCAGCATCTTACTGTTGTTGAAAGACTGATGACCTCCAATGGTCCTGCAGTTCCTGGGCTGGCAAGACCCATGCCAGAAAACTCCACACTCACTGATTCTAGTTTTTTGCTCCTTGATCCTATGGTTGCAGCAAGCAGCAGACATTCTCTGCATCATCTCTGCCGTTTCGTGTTGTTGCATCCTCTTCAGCAAATGGAAGCACAACATCAGGGCAGGCATGTTATGCAGAGGTCTGGCTGGGCCAATCATCACCAGGGGGGAGCTTGGGGCTGGCGAGGCAGTCTCCAACTGGGGTGAGTGGTTACTTTCTCACTTTGATGTGAAATCTGAGAGCTTTGATCTTAAAAAGAGTGAATGATCTTGAGAGTTGTGTGGATAATCCCTTCTTCTGAGAATCAGTGTAACTGCTGCTGACCCATTCTCAGGATTCATGGGGAAATCAGACACGAAGGTCATACAACCAAAGAGAAGTTGGGCAGGCATTGATATACCCATTGGATGCAGTGTTGGTTCTTATGAGACCTCCAGTTCCTAGCCATACCTACCTCCAGAGGTTTGCAATTTACCTACTCTCATTGGTGTTTACCAAGTGACAGTTCTGCTAAGTTTCCTTTTTGATCATCTACAAGATTTTTACTGATTGGTGGATGTCCAACTTGTGCTGGGTTGTGTTATTCTAGTGCCAGGTTTTGGTTTGCCTGCAAGCTAAATCTGATTGACCAGTGGGTTTTTCTCTGTGGTGTAGGGCCTTGCTTCAGGATTGGGCAGGCACAAAATGGCTGGAAGATGGTCTGGAAGGAGAGGAGAGTGCACCTGCAAAGTAAGCTATTTATTAGAGAGTGTCTGGATGGTGCTTTCTGACTTGGGTTCTGAATCTCTTACATTCCCTTTGCTTCCATGTTGTCACAAAACAGTCTTTTGCTGTTTGTGATCAGGAACCAATGTTGTTACCACAAGCCTTTCAGGCTAATTAATAAATTGTTTGGGAGTCTCATTGTTGGGTCTTCTGATGCAGGTATGGGACTCAGGATGGAGATGGAAAGAAGTCGAGTGTTACCGGAGGAGTGGGTGCAAATGGGTTAGGCCCAGCTCAGAGTGGTGGAGGAGGGATCACTAGTAGCAGCAGTGGGAGTGGTGGGAGCAGCAACAGCAGTAGCAGTAGCCAGGGCAGCAGTGGCAGCTCCAGTTCTAGTGAAGCTGATGCTGCAGGTACCACTTCTACTACTACCTTCTCGTAATGTATATAGCATTCAACTTCAAATTGAGTTCAATGACTCTTCAATCTTCAATCTTTGGTAATTTTAGGAATCTCCTTGTCAATAGAGCTTTTAGATTCCATATGTGGTTTTTTTTTTGTTGGTTTTGTAAATGAATGTGCGAAGTCTGCTGCAGGTACTGCAGAACTGGAGGCAGATGCAGAGTCTCTGGGCAGCAAGCCTGCTGGAATGCCATTGTCAATGCACAATATGCATGCCTTGGGTCCCACATCAGATTCTGCTATTGCTGATGTAAAAGCATCACAGGTACTCTCATAGAAAGCCTGATGTGCCAATCCTATACATGTAGTAAATGATGTTTTGAATATATTAGTGGTTCTCTCTCATTTTGTTACCTTCCATTTCTGAGTTTCCAAAATTGTGGTGATCACTGATGGTGTCCAAGGTAATGTACAGGGAGTGAAACGTGGGCGTTCAAAACCGATTGGAGGGGAAACTGGTGGTGACTCCACAGCGAAAGCTGTGAAGCGAAGCAATAGCATTGGAGCTGATATGTCAGCACTTCTAGATGCGACCATAAATGAGAAAAAAGCAGGTGGTGGTGGTTTCCCGGGGGAAACCAGTGCATTTGCAGCAGGCCTGTCTTCAAATATGGTATTGGGTACGCCAAGGGGAGTCATCAGTAACCAGCTTCCAAATCCATGGGACCAGTGGAATGATGATGAGCATGGCTTGGGTGTTGGCTTTGGCATGGGCATGGATATACAAAGTGATGCTGACATCTTGGCCGAATTCGGTGACTTTGGAGATTTTTTTGAAGACGATGGCCTTGGCTTTGGAGAGGTCAGTCAGTCAATCTTACATCATGAATGTGAATGCTCTGTTTTATTATTACTAGTGTCAGTCTGGTATATAGGCATGTGCTTGGTATCAATGCTGGTATTGATACTACTATTAAGGACCTTACATCCACAAGAGGACTAAGCCAAATTTGGCTACAGGTCAGAGAGGAAATTGGAAAATTTTAGGAATCCTGCTATAGGTTGGTGACATGCTGGAACCTATTGTCTAAATCTGGCAATTTTGTTTTTTGCCCCCCTCAAAATCTGGTGACTTTTAGCCATTTTTTGCAGAAAAATCCTCTGTAGAGATAATATTGGCTTTTTCTTTTCAGTCACCAAGTGGTGAGAATTGGCCACCCCAAAAAAATGCTGGACTCAAAATCAGGACTGGGTTGGTATGAAAGTTTAAAAAAGGACCCAATAGCAGGATTCAGCTGGTGTAGTTTTTCCCATTACTTCTGGTCTTGTGATAGAAACCCCAGTATGTTGCTCAGTGTTTTGACGTTAACTGACACCCAATTGTGAGTTTGATCTCCTCAGACAAAGTTATGTAGGATTGGAAGCAACAGTCAATCAGGAATGTGATCTGAAAGGTGGGTGTCTCTCTTGGCAGCCACCTGGGACAGCAGAGTCACAAGTTCCCAATTTTTTATTTGACTGTGGAGAGGTCACAAACACACCTGGCACTGGCTCAATGGACACCTCAGATCCAATGCTCCTTCCCATTCTTGATTTCCCAATGTTGGAAGGTTTTGGACACCAAGCACAACCACCACAAAATGAGCCATTGAGTGCTCGTGGTACAAAAGCAAATATGTTCAAGGACAACAACAACCCACAAGCCTCAGGTGTTGTTGGTGCACGATTGTCACCTGTTCCACCACCTCCTCCTCTTCCAGTGGCTCTTGAGACTCGACCCAAGGCAGAAGCCATGCTTCTGTTTGCTCCAGGATTTGAGCCAGTGGACCTTTCAGGAGTGCAAGAGGTGTCTGTTAGCTCAATGATTTCCAGGTCAGTTTTTTCTTTCTTTGCTTCTGTGAGTTTCAAAGCTTCTACCTGGTTTCAAAGCTTCTTATGGGTTGATGTAAACTTTCTGAAAGGTTTGGATCTTTGTAGGGCTCCCTACATTCCGGTATCCAAAACTGCTTCTGTGGAGTCACCACCAAAACTTGAGGCCTATGTGTACAGTGCAATGCCACCTGAGACTGTAAAGCTGGAAACTTTAGACACAGCGAAACCTGACGACAAGGGTGATAAAGAACCTACAGACAATGGTGACAGCAAAAAGAAGGCTGATCCCAGCAGGGAGTATCATATTGTATCTGGCACACTTGGAAATAAGCAAGTTTCTCCAACTGGGCAGCCATCTGCTATGGAAGGTGCGAATGCGGACCTAGCTGCAGGCAAGACCCAGCAGGCCCCAGGGAAGAAAGATTCACCAAATGTAATTGGTGGTGGCAATGGATCTCAGCTGGAATCAAACAAGAATGGTGACAGGTCATCATCTGTCCAATCACCGGTGGCTACGTTAGCAACTGAGCTGGAGTGTGCACTCTTGCAAGTCGCCATGTGTCGCTCTCAAGATACCTCATCATCTGTTTCAAGCAGTGTGACAGCAAAAGCCACACCAATGCTCGCAAAAGAGAGTAGCTCGGATATTACACAGGTGCTGTGCTCTCTCCTCTCAGGAAGGATGTGTTTTTTTGCCATGATTGTCATTTTCTGTTTGGCTTCCTGTTATATCCATTCCACAGCATTAGACATCCCCTCTGAGCCGAGAAAGGTTTGGTTATGCTTGTAACTACTGGGAACTGCAAGACTGAAACCAGATTTTGAACAGGTACAATCTGATGCGCTCCAGTCAGGGAGGAGCCTATCAAGGCCTCAGCAGCAAGAGCGCCGGAAGAAGGTGCCAGAACGAATTGCAGGTCATGGAGCAGATGAAGATATGCATGAGGGTGGATCCCGGGCTGCCCAAGTGGGGGTGTGGCGACCTGTTGGAGCTCCAAAGCCACCCTCCTCACAGCAATCAAATGCTACTACTACAGCTACTACTACCCATAACAGTATGGCTGCTGATTCAAGGCTTGGGCTGTTGAGCAACAGTAATTGTGCAGCAGAAACTGCTGCTGGGGTTGATGAGGGCTGTGCAGTGACCGGAGCAGCAGCAAGACAGAGTCAGTGGCAGGAAGTCTTGAATGCTCTCCCCCTTCTGGCTCAGCAAGCATCAATTACTGTGGATGCTGCACTTGATGGAGATTATGGTGATGGTCCCTTGAGCTGGCTAGCTTCTCAAGAACTAAGGAAGCAGCAGCGCACTTGTGGGAATCATGTGGGTTGTGGTGGCATGCTGTCAGTTGCCCATTGCCTTGATCAGTCTGGGGTGGAGTTGATGAATCCTTTGACTGCTGAGGTGTGATCACCTCTCTATCTCCTTGCAGCAGTTTGAATTTTTCTTGCTTCTTTGCAGCCAATTTCCTGAAACAAAGAGGGGATCCAACTCATTTTTATTGGATTGACTCCTGTGCAGGTTTCTGCAGCTACTGTAGCTAGCCTGCTGCAGTCAGATGTGCGAATAGCATTGTCAAATGCATTCGGAGAAACCAGCATGGATGGCCCTCTAGCCCTTGTGGATTGGTGTAGAGGCCGGGTCCAGATGTCAGATGGTGGCCATTTCTCTGAGAGCACAGTGACAGACTCAAAGGAAGTTAGTAGCACAATTACTGTGGTGGGTGAACCCATCACCCCTCCACAGTTAGGTGGTGGTCTGAAAGCTGCTGCAGACATGGAAGTTGACGTGCGGCGCAGCAGCAGCAGCAGCAGCAGTCGGGTGTTGGAGAATTCCTCACTCTCTGAACAGACTGAAAACTGTCAAAAGCGAGGAGGCCTAGGTGATGACCTTGGAATGTTGGAGTCTGATGTCCTGACAAGCCATGGGCCAACCATCCTAGCTCTTCCAATACCTGCTTTGCTTGTGGGGTAAACTACAAAACCCTTTGGGAGAGTGAGAGTGCACTAGGAGCAGCAGTGAATTCTTAGGCCATTAGAATCTGAAATCTTGGGCAAAAACTGTGGTGTAGGTATCAAGATGACTGGCTGAAGACATCTTCAAGCACCCTTCATCTCTGGGAGAAAGCACCACTTGAACCGTACGCTCCTCCTAAACAGGTATCTCATTCTAGAACATCTCAGCTGTGATGGGTTCACACAGTTCACACAGCTCTTTTATCAGGATGTGCAAGTTCCACAAATGCAAGGTTTCAAGGTACCTATGGCCATTGAAGAGACTCTTACCCGTGAATCCTTTTATCTTGTCAGGTCAATTATCTTGTTGTCTGTCTAGCTTCAGAACCACTTGTGATGGCTGCAGCCAACTTCTTCCAACAACTCAGTTCAGGTATGTCTGCCTGCCACTTTTGGTTTTTTTGTTCTTGTTGGAATGTCCTCTTCCGCCTTTCTTTCTTGGAGCTCCTCCTAGTGCATACAGAGAGACAATCATGCATAGATGGACAGAAGGAAATGATGATCTGGAACATGCTGTGACAGACAGATCTAGTAACCCAAACTGCATGCTTTTGGATGGGACTTCTTTGGGACAGTGTACGAAGCATGTCGGCTTGGATCTCACATGCCAGCAGCAGCAGGCACTGGTCAGTCAGGGTTACTACCTGGTGCAAGCTTGACTGGTACACAGACCCCCCCACCACCTGGGTTCATGCTAGTTGATGTACCCGGAATCACCACGACCATGCCTTCCTTCCAGGATGGGTCCAGTAGTGCTTCTTCCTCCATTAACTTGGCGACAGATTTTGTGGCAAGCATGAACAGGAGCTGGAATTTGTCACAGTATCGGAAGGCTCTCTGTAAGGTGTGCAAGGCTCTCCCTATTTCAGCTGGATCTGCAACAACACAGCGGGATCCAGAACCAGGCCCTTGTACGGTGGGTCTCACCATCCTTTCATTCTTGCCTTAGAATCAATCTGCTCTCACTGCAGTAACCATTGTTGTGTTGTTTTTCAAGATGTGAGTTTTCTAATGTAAAGATGGGTTCACAGGTAGTCTATGTGATTTGTCCTGTTCTGGAGCCACATGGGTTGCTACAAACAATGGTGGATGTTTGCCAGAGCTTGGGCTCAGCAGTTGCAGTTTCAGACAAGGATTCTCAAGCAGGTACAGCAGCAGCAGCAGTAGCAGGAGAAGATTTTGTCTCAAGCATCCTTGGGTTCTCAGTGCCTCGTTTTGCCCTCCAACTGGTTACTGCCGGAACCATCTTCAAGGCAAATGGTCCACATGCATCAGGTCTTGATGTTCTGAAGCAAATAGCTTTGGGAGTATATAACAAGCTACGCCGCATTCCTCGACGAGCACCTGTGACTGAATTCTCACAACACTCAACAGTAGCTGCTGCTGCTTTGGGAACACGGGCTCGAGCAGCTGCTGGCTCTGGGCCTTCATTACTGCAGAGCAATACACCGATGCCCGGACTGTGGAAGGACTGCAGCTCTGGACGTAGCAGTGGAAATTCTCTCTCCCGCACAGATGCAGGGGGAAACTTGGAATCATCCACCACCACCACCACTCCCCGCAACACTTGGGAGAGTGGATGGAAATCATCATCGGCACGTCTGACAGAGAATGACACAGGTCCTTTCCATCTCCTATATGCTCAATTCCAAGCTATAGTAGACAGCTGCTCCCTCTTTTAGACAACAGGTAGTTCATTCTGTGCTGAAACCTGAAACTCTTGTTCCAGGTACTTTGGGAGCCGATGTGACACATGATGCTGTACGGTATTTGTACGAACCAGCTTTCATCCTTGCAGAGGCTGGCACCCCTGACATGGGTGTAGGGCTAGCCCCTGCACGAACTGCAGGTAGGGATGCAACACGTGTTCAAGGAGATGAAGCCTCAGCAAGCACACATGGTGGTGCCTCAGGTGTGGCCGGAGGAGGTGGTGGTGGTGGTGGTGGTGGTGCAGATATGGGTTCAAATACAACACCGGGTGGTGAAGCTTTAGATGGAGATTCAAGTGGCAGCAGAGGCCAACAAGCTCCAGCTCTTCATTGCTGCTATGCGTGGACAGAAGATGGGCACTGGATGGTTTCCGTGTGGACAGATGCTCGGGGAGAACTCCTTGACACACATGTGTTGCCATTGGCTTATGTCGATACTCAAAGAGAAGGAGTGGGGGGACTTTATGGGCTCTTCAGCCAAGTGTTGCAGCAAGGTCTACAGTTGCTTACTATGGCAGTGGATGCTGGTAGCCGTAAACCTCGTGGCATCACAATTACACGTCTCGGTGGATTCTTTGAGAAGGAGTGCCAAGGTAAATTTTGACAGTGGATTTCCAACATTGTTGTGTTGGGTTGTTTGAGGATTGCCATGTTAAGTTCTGTGGATTTCCTCAGTACTGAAAATTTGAACCAGCACATTTCTCACCGATGGGTGCTCCTCTTTTGGAGCTTACAATTTTGCATTACTTATCCTTGAATTTTGTTGTTTTATGTGCAGAGTGGAATCGGGTCATCATGTCAATAGGGGGTGATGAAGTGTGCAAGTGGCCGCTGCAGATCCGACATTCTCAACAGGATTCTTCTACTGGGGGTCTGGGAGGAATGGCATGCAGCTCAGAAGTCGGAATGCTTTCCGACAGTGCTTTGGGCCTGGCTGGCAGTGGACCTGCTTCACCCAACCCTTCTTCTTCATTTGGTGTGCGAGGGAAGACAACCACAGCCAATTATGGAAAAGGCAGTGGATCTGACTTGAGAAGACAAGGAGGGCAGGTGATCAACCAGGTGGTGGCACCACCGGAGCCACCCAAGGGTGCTTTTCAGTGGGTTCAAAGCATAAGCCTTGTCTCACTGTGTGTGGACCAAAGCCTTCAGATTGTTACAACTCCTGATGGCCTGTCAATATCAGGTGTGCTGCTGTGTGTCTCATCCTCCAGTCCCGAGTTCAGGATAATTGTTTGCACTAGAGCTTCTCTAAAGCTTAATTGGTAGGTACTGTTCTTGAGCATCTTAGTTTGAATTGTGTGTGCAGGTGCACCTCCAGGAGGGGTCTCACCACTGTCATGGCCTGTTGGCACAAGCTCAAGTGGGGCTCAGAGCATTGGCATTACAACGGTTCGTACCCTTGCATCTGTGGGGGCAGCATATCTTGTAGTCCCAGCACATGAGTCCCGCTTACTGGCTCCTGGTGCAGTACTGCAGCAGCTTCCACCTGGTGGAAGCTCAGCATCCCATGAACATCCACCAAGTCTGGCACATTGCCTACACAGTAGCGGACCAGCCTGCCCAGTTGCTTCAGCCTTTGTTGTGTTGGGTGCAACACAGGCGGCAATGACAGAATATCTGCAGAGGGGAATTAAGGAGGATTGGCCCTCAACAATTCATATTGGATTGATTGCCCACTATGGTGGTGGGTCTCCGAGAGTCGGAGGCATGGGCCCTCAGCAGGACGTTGCGGGTCCTCCTAGTAGTGCACGATTAGACATGGTTTCCGGGAACTCAAAACCACTCAAGTCACCAATGGGTGATTGTAGTAAATCAGATCAGTCCCTGGAGGTACACAAAACATTGCAAGTTGTTGCATCCGAGATGCATGCACTTTCTTGGCTCACAACTGCCCTCACACATGTTCACCATCACCATTCTCCTCTTCCTTTCCATTGTGAAGTTGTTCAACGCTTTCAACGGCTGCTTGGTTTCCTGGACACAGAGTTGGGACCACCCATGTCTTCTAAATCACTTCTCCAGGTCTAAAACCCACCCTGAGGGGTTCGTTCAGGGATCTGGGGCCGGGTGGGGATTGGATTGGATGGAGCTGTCGTTGGGGTTTGATGATGATCAGGTTTACTTTGTGCAGTAGTAAAAGTGAGAGGTTAGTTTTTTCTTTGACCACTTCATCATTACCTGGCACTGTTTTTTTATAATTTTCTTTTACTACTTTGAGGGTCCTCCTGTAAGTTATCTTGATTTGTAGCTGCCGTTGCATAGGTGACAAAGGCCTTGTCCATAGCCTCAAGAAAATTGCTATTCAGTATTGCAGGTAATAGGTTGATTGGGTGTAATTTTTTTCTTGACTTGTAGAAGAGAGAGTTCTCTTGTTCACCTGGGTTTTCTGCTGTGCTGAAACGGGGTACTTTTTTAAAGATACAAAATGGTTGTTGTGGTGGACATGGGTCTTTAGATATGGACACGGGTCTCTCTGCATATGGACCCTTTTGTTGTCAAAACAGTAACTGAGGGTATTAAGTATTAAGCCTGACAGATGCCAGGGCAATCAAGGTTAGGTTGATCAGGTGGGGGGAGTTAATTTTCCTTATTTTTGCAAAGCAGGAAAAATTTGGTTCCTTCTTTGTAGGTGGAAGTGATTTGTACATCTTATTTACCTTTGTTCAACCTATGTATCTCATGACTTTGTATGCTTGATGAAAATTTGCCAAAAGCCCATTATTGCTACTAAACTTTTAATTTCATAGAATAATTTCAGTCCAGTCAGTAGCAAAAAATTATATGCAGCCAACATTGCCAGCTGAAGAATTTGTGTCATTGTGAGTGTTTCTAAATGTTATACTCATGAAATGTCATACTATATGATTGTGTCTTTTGTGCTGCTATGAAGTTATGTTATCCAACGAACAGTGGCCGATTTGAGATTAAAGTGAGGGTTAGTGGGTATTAAATGCATGAGTCTCTTTGATTCTAGGTTGCAACAGATGGGTTCAAAGTCTTTTTAATGGGCTTTATTTTACTGAATCATGGACTCACTATTTACACCTAACATTCAAAAATTGTTGCCTATCCTTTGAATTTGAAGTTTGTCTGTTCTTTGATCAACTCAAATGTACATTGATGCTTGCATTAGTTCCAAATGAAATTTCATGAAGTCCCAATTTGATCAATGAGTGTACCCATTAGGAGTGGCTATTGATTGCAATTAGGGTACAATTCAGTGTTGTCTAGTTCTCAATTTCAAAGGGTACCAGTGTTGTTATGGTTCTGACCCTTTTTTGTGTTTGATATAACTTGGACTTGAATAGGTTGAAATCTTAGAACTTGCCAACATTGGTCCAATTTCATTACAACTAGATTCAAAGACTGTTTTTGTTAAAAAAATATGAATGAATTTGTTTTTGTAACTTCTTGTTAAATATGCTTAGTGTTGCCCTAATATATTACATTTGTTTTAAATCATTGTTGAATATATATGATTCAAAAGTGCACAAAATTGTCATTTCATTTTGAAAATGATCATAATATCAAACCATCCGGAAATAGCATATGCTATCATTTTAAGGTTTAGTTTTTTGTATTGTAAGTTATAACTTTGTTTTATCTGTTATGTACATTACATGTCATTTACATACAAAAAAAAATCTTTTTAAAATTTGAAAAATTTGGAACCTTCTTTGAATTTTAATTTTTGGAAAATTTACATCTTTTATACAATGGGTGTTTTTCTAGTGTGACTTGTAGGTTATTATCATCTAAATTTTAAAAAATGAATTGTTAAGAGAATCTTTAACTTAGTCTACTGAAAATATATTGTTATGTAACACAACTTCCAAGTTCAAAGCTCCTTTACTAAAACCAAAACATAAAATTGAATTAAACAAATTTTTAATTTGATTTCTTCTAAACTCATTCTAGTCATTTGGCACAAGTTCCCATGATTATCATAATTTTCTTATGACAATGCCTAAATATATATGTACAAAGCTTAACAATTTTCACTAAGATTTAACATGACTTTTGACTCCTTTTTATTGAGATCACACCCATCATTTGTAAGTTAATCCAAACCATGTTAGAAATGAAAAATCATATCTTTGTCATGTTTGCTTCCATTGATTTTGTTGTTGCTTCCAATTGCGTTCCCATGAAAGTCCCAAATGTAATTCCCTAATTTTTACCAAAGTTCCCAATGATGCCATACTAGAAAGTCCCATAATTGATTTCATTGATGTTATAATGCGTTCCCAATGTTCATAATTAGGCCCCCTCAAAAGCCCCCCCCAAAACTTGTTTTGATTGCTTTTCTTAAGAAAGTTGTTGAATAGACTTGAATTTGTTCCCAATGTTCCCATAGTATGACCGTTCATTTGCTGACAAGAGGAATAATTTGATAAAATGGGCAGTAATTAAATTATTTTTGGAAGTGTCAAATTTTTCTTTAAAATAATCTATTTGAAATGTTGAAATTTAAAAGAAATTACAAAGAAGAGAAAGTTTTTGAAATTGGCCTCATTATGTTAGAGGTTTAGAGTGTAGGGAACCTACCATAGAAGCTGCCTATATATATTGCCAGAATTTCATGAATTATTTTGTTTACTGCCAAAGTGGATTTTGAAAAATAAAATAATTATTTAACATTTGAGTGCCAAACAATATAATTTATTTTTCCATACTTTTTATATCAAAATTTCGGAAAAAATTAACTAAAAATTAGCAAATTACATGAAATTTGACTTTGAGACTTTCATGGGAACAAACTTCATTATGACTTCATTATGGTCATCCATGGACCATTCCAAAGACAATTCCAAAAATAATTACCTTATTTCCAAGCTTAACTATTTCATTCTTTTTTAATAATTATTTATTTTTCCAATGAACTTTTTTAATAACTATCTCCCATCTTTCCTAATAACTACTTTCATTTTATAATTATCTCACTCTTTTTTCTTATCCATCAACATGGATATGAAAAAACAAATCAACATATGTCTTTTCATGTCCATGAAATACATATTAATTTAAATTTAAATTGACATTGACACAAATAAGGATGAATTATTCAAAACCATAAATAATAATAATAATAATTGATCGTCACTGGTAGTGGGCGGCAGTGCGAAGCTCAAATTGGGTAAGTACTAAGTACCATAGATAAGTAGGTAGGAAATGTAAGTGGTTACTATGTAAGTAGTAGACATGTCACTTGGTGGTTACTAGGTAAGTAGATGTATGGGGATGGTTAATACATAAATAATGACCATGGTTAGCTATGGGATAGGATCATAATGAAAAAGTGTTTGATTTACTCATATCATCCATCTTACATGGTGGGTTGTTGATCATAATGGTGTAAAGGTGGGGGGGTTCTCTCCTTCCATTTTTGGGATCAACAACCCACCATGTGTTGAAAGGAACAATGGAGGGTCCAAGAACCCACCTACGGTAATGGGATATCATTGGCTAAGAAATGACCATGGTATGGTTAATAGAAGGATGTTGATTGGAATTTGAAAGTTGTTCCAAAGTATTCACATACATGTCAATGTGACAAAGAAGGGTACGTATCAATGCTTTTTTCACAAAATTTGTTTGTAGCCAAAATGTTGATCATTTGTAAGAAGATCTAGAAAAAAGTGGTGATTATCCCTTGGAGGATTTAGCCAAAATCTGGCTATGAACCAGACATGAAATGGAAATCTTTAATCGTCCTTCTATGTTTTTGGCTACACATGAAAAACCAAATCTATAATTCTGGCCATTTTACTATGTTTTTGCACTTTTGGTGATTGAAAACCTCCAAAGCACTTCTTCATTTTTTTAAAAATTAAAATTTATTTCACTTTTTTGGCAAATTTTTGCCCATAAAAAAAGGGGTCTGGGAATCATTTAGGTCTATGATCATGCATTAGGAGAGCATGTGTGACACAATGATGAGTATGACCCACCCAACATGAACGAATTATGCATGCACTATGATTAAAGCCAAGGATATTGGATTAGGACTTTTTAGTGTTCCTTCTTAGGTGCACATTCCATTGTTGAAAATGAACTTTCTAGTTTTCTATGTGAATGAACAAATATACAAATATTTTAAAGATAATTTTGATCAAACTTGAGCTTTGCATTCAAATGTTTCAAAATGAAGATTTTCCATGTGCCAATCCAATTGTGGATTATGCAAAATTATGTCAAGATAAACCCATGATAATGAGATTTATTCAAAAATGAATTGATCTAAAAACAACCTTGCTAGAACATTGCCAAATGGTGCCATCAAATTTTCATTGCACATGTTATGGAAGTGATGTGTGCAATCAATCAATAAGTCCGAGTGTATAACACCTTGTGATTGAGGAGAGAGAATCCTCACTTGTTGTTTGCATGTGCGTGTTTGGGTTTTTTTTAGTTCAACTGAATCAATGCATGAACTGAAATGCAAAGGCTCTTTGACACATAGATGACACCAGCATTGTGACTTGAGGCTGTTAAACTACATTTGCCAAGCTTTTGCAATCAAGGTCGAAGATGAGTATAGCATGCATAAACAAGCTAGTCACATGATACTAATGGATATAAAGCAATCTACCTTATTGTTCCTCAATCCTTGCAACCAAGCAACAAACTAGCCAATCCATCAAGCTAAATTCAATAAACCCCATCACAAGAGATGAGGCCCAGATGGAGCCCATTGAACTATTATTCACAACTGCAAAAGGGATCATGAGGTAGGACATGACTGAGTGCATATGTAATGAACATATATGATCATTGCCATCTAGATTCCAAATCTCCATCTACTCTCTCACAAATTGTATAAGTGCAATTGGACTTATTGCAGGACATGTGGGTGGCTATGTCTAGTTCCTCTTCAACAGCATATGTCAACTCTTGAGTGAGTTTTTTTCAGTGTCATGAGTGTAAATGGTTTGGGCTTACCCTCTGTGTAAGTGTAAATCCCATAATGAAATTTATTTACACTCCGTGCAAGTGTAACTGTATAATATTCATTTACATTTGTGTAAGTGTAAAAATAAATATATTTATATAATTTTATGTGGTCTGATAAAAAAATGTAAATGTAAAAAATATATATATTTATATGATTTTACATGGCTATGTAAAACAATGTAAATATATCACAATGTAAAAAATGTAATTTTTACATGAGGAGGGGAGATTTCATAATGTTTTAAAGATAAGCCAGCTAAATGGCCCATTGCAAAAAATAAAACCATCAAATTATAAAAACCCACAACTAATTCATATGACTTTGCAAGAAAGTCTGGTCATTAAAGATGTATAATAAAATGATCTATAAAGTAAGCAAAACAACACTAGAACCTTGAGTTTGATCATAAATAGGGTGAGATTCAAAAGAATAAAAAACATTAGCATTCAAGGGTGGGGGGACCTCAGTTTTTGTGGTGAACTGAGTTTCACCCTGTCTTTCCTTTTTTTATTTAGCGCCTCCATTGTTGCTGCATATATTTTCAATGTCGTACTTGTAAAGGTACTATAATTAGTCTTGAACCTTGTGCATAAAATGGTGATTTTCATCATTTCATTCCCAGATTTAATAAAATTTCATTACTTTGTGGATACCCCTGAAAGAAGGGTTTGGGGTGAAAGGAGGCCCAAAGACTGGGTGACTTTACAAATAATTTTAGTATTTACATTTACACTCACACACCCCAAAACATTTACATGTGGCCATGTAAGTGTATTTGACAAATATTTACACTGACCTCGTGTAAGTGTAAAAAAAAATATACACTGCAACAGGATAAATGTAAATGTAAAAAGTTTGGATGTGGAAGTGTAAATAATTTACACTTATACTAGATTTACATGTCATATATATGGCTATTGACATGTACATGCACAACACTCTTTTTTTTCTTTCTTCAACAGAAAAGCCGAGTCTGGTGAAAAAAGTTAAATGAAGGAATCCATAGACATTTGAAGATTTAATTAGGCTGCAAATAGAGGGTAGACCCTTGCAAAAAGGTTGCATGTGTCCTGCAATTTTATTTTATTTGGCTAAACAATTGTTGTCGCAGGATCTTTGTAATGTTCCCTTCTCTTTGTTTCCCCTCTGTCTGCCAGTATGTTATATAAACTTCATGTTGTAGGGACTTGGTTCTTGTGTAAACAGGAATGTGAAATCATGTTTATGTGTGTTTTCGCATGCTTGGTTTTTTAAGCTCCAAGCAACTAGGTTTTCTTTTTTCACAAGGTGTGAATGTTTGAAGTTTGAGCCCCACTTCATCTCACTTATTAGAATTATCCCTAAAGTCACCCTGTCTTCACCCTCTCTTTGGACCTGCTTTCAACCCCCTATCCCCTCTTTCAGCGGTATACACAAAGTAATGAAATTTCATTAAATCTCAGTATGAAATGTTGAAACTCAGCATTTATTGCACAAGGTTCGAGAGTAATCATAGTAATTGTACAGGTAGGAGCAGTGAAAATATATGTAGCAGCAGTAGAGGCGCTCGGGAAAAAGGAAAGACAGGATGAAACTCAATTTACACTAGTTTGGGTCCTAGTTATTTCCTTTTGTAAAATTTTCATCATTCCCAGTTACACATTTGGTGCCCTATTATGCTGAAACTGGCCATTCTCGTCCCCTAATCGCGTGACTTTACAGATAACTCTCTTACCTTGTGCAGTATACCATACTGTGCATTCCTGTCCATTCCCGAACTTATCAAAGTTTGAAAAGCAATCACACCAATACATGATAAAATATTCTCTGTCAAAAATGGAATGCATGTTGATTGGAAACTGGTACTAAGTTACTGATTGCCCGCACCCATCCACCCCATTCATCATGGCCTCCTCTAGATCGGTTGATGATTGCTGTTGGTATTATGGTTGTATCTAACCCATGTGGAGCAGTGGAGGCATGTAGTGCATGCAAACTTGCTAGGGGATTGACTATTCACTTCCTCAAGGGTTTCCCGACCCCAGTACAACAGAAACAATGTAACAAAAGATGACAAGTAAGTTGGGCTCAAATGCACTCCAGTTGAAGTTTGGTTGTTGCTGAAGACATACAATTGGGTTTCAAATAGAGGGACTCTTATTGTGCATACTTCAATCATAGAGCGGTGGACTAGGTAGTTGCCTGATGATGTAAAGATCTCCTTGACGGGGTATGTTGCATAGTGTAAAAACCCACAGGGCATTTTGGGAAATGAAACACTCAAAGATGCAGGCATTTCAATTTCCAAAATGTCTTGCTTTTTTTAAATTCATGACACCCCTTGAATATCACAAGAAAAAGATTAAAATAAAATAAAAATTGAATGTGGTCTTTACACTCGGTAAAGCCCTCAGCCATGGGCTTTGCTGGAATTATGCTTGCACTTGGCTTTGCCAGACACAGGCCCTTATTCTGGTAAAGCATGCAGCTTGGGGCTTTACCCTACACTTTACTCAAAACGTTTTTTTCTCCATAGGGAAAGGGCCCCATTGTTTTGGCAAGAAGGTAGAATCTAGAGTCCAAATTTATGCTCTCAACATGTCTAATGTCAAGTATAGGCCTAATGTCAAGTATAGGCCCAAGTAGGAACCATGTGATTTGACAAAGTCATAGCCTGTTTGTGGAAAAACAAGTCTACTGGTGCTCAGTATGTGACCCTGCAAATTAAAATTTCCTGTCAAATGTGCGGGTTTGGCTCAGCAAAATAGTTTTTGGCCAGCATTTTTGCACACTTTGCTAAGGTTGATAAAAGGCGAAGCCTAACACCTGTCAGAGATGAGTGTAATAATATGATCTGACTGCTGCTCCCTATTTCTGATTGGTGAATTATAATGATTGGTCCATATGGTTTGCTTTTGGTAGTCTGCCA
>Ga0209611_10004523_pt1 | contig 23733 bp, 20 predicted proteins | sample S1TSphgellanicum_3_FD_187693 | JGI IMG/M metagenome (GOLD analysis project Ga0209611, IMG submission 187693) | Host-associated microbial communities from peat moss isolated from Minnesota, USA - S1T2_Fc - Sphagnum magellanicum MG (SPAdes) (version 2) | ecosystem: Host-associated > Plants > Peat...
CACGGTGCAGGCCTTGGCCACGCCGTGTTCGGCTGCCTTGGCCCGGGCGCGCTCGATGTCAATGTCCGAGCACGCGGTGATCTGCGCGAACGCCGCGTAGGGCGCCAGATGCCGGAAGTAGGCGTTGCTGATGTTGCCGCAACCGATGAGTCCGATGCGGAATGGCTTTGAGATGGTTTTTTTTGGCATAGTTATTATTTCTTTTCGAAAGCTGCATCGAACGCGACCTTGCTCGGCGCGAAATCGAGCTTGCGCAGGAAAGCCGCTGCTTCCGTCGCGCCATGCTCGCGGTCCATTCCGATGTCTTCCCACTCGACCGAGAGCGGGCCCTGGTAATTCACCTGGTTGAGCGCGCGCACGATTTCCTCGAATTTCACGCTGCCGCGTCCGAGCGAGCGGAACTCCCAGAAGCGGCGCGGGTCGCCGAACTTCGTGTGCCCGCCGAACACCCCCGCCTCAGTCGGCACGGTGGACCAGTGCACGTCCTTCATGTGGGCGTGGTAAATGCGGTCGCCGAACTTGGTGATGAATTTCACGTAGTCGACGCCCTGGTAGCCGAGGTGCGACGGGTCATAGTTGAAGCCGAACTCCGGCCGGCGGTTCAACGCGGCGAGGGCGCGCTCGGCGCTCACGATATCAAACGCAATCTCCGTTGGATGCACCTCCAGCGCGAACTTCACGCCGGCCTTCTTGAACTCATCCAGGATCGGATTCCATTTCGCGGCGAAATCGGCGAAGCCGTCCTCGATCTGCGCATCGCTGACCGGCGGAAAGCTATAGAGAAGCGACCAGATTTTCGAGCCGGTGAAACCGTTGACCACGCTTACGCCGAGGTTCTTCGCCGCCTGCGCAGTCTTGATCATCTCCTCCGCCGCGCGCTTCTGCACGTCCTTCGGGTTGCCGTCACCCCACACGTGCGGCGGCAGAATCGACTTGTGCCGCTCGTCGATCGGATCGCACACCGCCTGACCGGCCAGGTGATTCGAGATCGCCCACGTCTTCAGGCCGTGCTTGGCCAGGATCGCGTGGCGGTCGTCGCAGTACTTCTTGTCCGCCGCGGCCTTGACCACGTCGAAGTGGTCGCCCCAGCAGGCGAGCTCGAGGCCGTCGTAGCCGAAGGACTTTGCCTTCGTGCACATCGTTTCGAACGGAAGATCGGCCCATTGGCCGGTGAAGAGAGTGATGGGGCGTGCCATGATGATTTCCTTTTAGATTAAATTTTGACCCAGCGGCGTTGCTTCGCGGACTTCTCGACGGCGGCGAGCACCTTCTGGTCGTGCAGGCCGTCCGCGAAGGTCGGCTGCACCGACTTGCCCTTCACCACCGCCTGGATGAAGTCGAACACCGTATGCACAAACGTGTGCTCGTAGCCGATGATATGCCCCGGTGGCCACCACGCCCCGGCGTAGGGATGCACGCTTTCGGTGACGATGATGTCGCGGTAGCCCTGCCGGTCGGCGGCGTCCTCGCGGCTGAAATACTTGAGCCGGTTCATGTCCTCGAAGTCAAAGACGAGCGAGCCCTTGCTCCCGTTGATCTCGATCTGGATATGGTTCTTCCGCCCGGCGGCAAAGCGGCTCGCCTCGAGGCACCCGATGGCGCCGTTCTTGAACTTCACCATGGTCAGGACGGCGTCATCCACGGTCACGCGGCCCTTCTTGCCCTTCTCGCCCGCGATCGGCCGCTCCTTGATGAACGTCTCGAGATGGCCGCACACTTCGGAAAATTCGCCCACGAGATAACGCCCGAGGTCGATGATGTGCGCGTTGATGTCGCCGTGCGTGCCGCTGCCCGCGATTTTGCTCTGCAAGCGCCACACCAGCGGAAATTCGGGATCGATGATCCAGTCCTGCAGGTAACGCGCGCGATAGTGGAAAATTCGTCCGAGATCACCCGTTTCAATCATCTTCTTGGCCTGCGCAATGGCCGGGATGCGGCGGTAGTTGTGGCAGACCATGTGCACCACGCCGGCCTTCTTCACCGCCGCCAGCATCGCCTCGGCTTCCTTCACCGTCATGGCCAGCGGCTTTTCGCAGAGCACGTGTTTGCCCGCCTTCGCCGCCGCGATGGAAATCTCCGCGTGCGTGTCGTTCGCCGTGTTGACGTCCAGCACGTCAATTTCCGGATTGGCCACGACCTCGCGCCAGTCGGTGGCGGCATTATTCCAACCGAGCTTCTTCGCCGCGGCCGTAACGCCCTTCTTGTCGCGCCCGCAAATCGTGTGCAGCACCGGTTGCGCGGCGACGGGAAAGAATTTATCCACCTGGCGCCACGCGTTCGAGTGGGTCTTGCCCATGAACTTGTAGCCGATCATGCCGACGTTTAGATTTTTCATTTTCGCTCCTGTTTCCTCAATGGGTCGCGGAGCTCAGGCCTTGGCCGAGCGCCGCATCGACTGCACGCAATTCTTCAACGCGGGCACGGGATTCTCCGGCTCCGCCTCGTATTCGATCACCGGCGCGCCGTCGAAGCCACCCGCATCCAGTTCCTTGATGAACGCGGGCAGGTCGAGATTGCCTTCACCCACCACGACATCTGTCCACTGGCCCTTGCGATCAAAAGTGAAATCCTTGAAATGGATGCCGTAAATCTTGCCGGCGTATTTCTTCGCCCACTCCACCGGCTTGCCCTGCCACGGCCCGATCTGCAGGCACCACGCCGTGTCGATGCACAGGCCGATCTGCGGCGAGCCGATTTTCATCAGGTGCTCAAGCACGTCGGGCGAGCCGCCGAACTGGTAGCCGCCGTGGCAGTGAATGCCGACGCGGACACCGAACTCATCGCACAGCTTCTGCGTGGCCGCAATCGCGGTGGTGTAGCTATCGATGCGGAAGTGCGCCGAGATGTGCTTCGCGCCGGCCAGCGCCGCGCACTCGAACCAGTCGCGTTCGCCCGCCGCGCCGGTGAAAGTCTGCACGCCGAGGGAGATGATCGAGACGCCTCCATCGCGGTAGGTCTTCACGACCTCCTTGAACGCCGACGGCTTGCTGAAGTCGGCATGCACGCCGCACAGCTCGACCTTGTCGAGGCCGATTTCGCGGACCTTCCCGGCGACGTCCGCATTGTCCTTGAAATTGCGGAAACAATAACTCTGCACGCCAAAATCCAACGCTTTCATAGTGAGATTTGTTCTTTCGGAAGGGTGTTTGCCGCGTGGCTGTGGGCGATCTGCCCGGCTCGGATGAAGCCGAAAGGGACGTCGAAAAGTTCGTTCATTGTTTAAAAGTCGGACAGGTGTCCAGTAGATGCGTATTGATTCCGGCGCGCAATCCGGAAGAATTGTCAAAACCTAGGATTTGTTATCAAAACATCGGATTCCCGTAAACCCCGCCCGCAACGCCGTGCCCTGCGCGTCCAGCTCCTCTCCGTCTCGCACTATCATCAGCGCCCCGGCCTGCATCCGGCCCCCATTTCCTTCCGGGGCCGCGAACAATGCATCGAGGTCGTCACCGGCGGCCGCTGCTGGGTCGAGATCGACGGCCGCTGGCAGGAGCTCGGTCCCGGAGACCTGCTCTGGCACGTGGCCGGCGAGCGCACCATCGCCCGCAGCGACTTCGCGAATCCCTACAGCTGTCTCGGCGTGCGGTTTCTCTCGGCCACCGGATCGCGGCGGCCCGTGCCGCGCCACACGCGCTGGGAGGAAATGGACGAGGTGCTGCAGTTCACCAACCAGATCGTCGCGCTGCATGCCGATGACGCCTTCGACCGGGCCGTCCTCCTGCACTACATCATAAGCCGCGCCCAATTCCAGGCAAAGCTCTACCAGCGCCTGCACCACGAGCGCGGCCTGCCGCCGGAACTGCGGCGCGTGCTCGAGCTCATCAACCGCCGCTTCGCCGAGCCGCTGCGTCTCGCTGAGCTTGCCGACGCCGCCGGCTGGTCCGTCCCGCATTTGCACGACCGCTTCCGCGAGCAACTCGGCTTATCCCCGCATCAGGCGCTCATCCGCCGCCGCATCCAGCTCGCGCGCGAACTCCTCGCCAGCACGAATGACCCCATCAAGAGCGTCGCCGCGCGGTGCGGCTTCCCCAACGCCGCCGCCTTCTGCGTCCAATTCCGCAAGAGCACGCAAAGCTCGCCCAAGGAATACCGCGAGCGGCAGTTGTTCGGACGCCGGAGATTGTAACCCGCGCGCTGCCGATTTTGACGGAATGACGGAATTTTCCAAAATTAACGGAATTATTTTTGGGTTAGGTAGACAAACCTTTCCCCTGAAATTCCGTTAATTCTGAAAATTTGGTAATTCCGTCAAAGGCGATTGACTTCGCCAATCACGGCAACCCCGCGTTCTCCAGCCACGTCTCCGCCATCAGCGCATGGCCCGCCGCGGAAGGGTGCACGCCATCCGGCGCCCAGTAGGCCGCTGGAGCCTGCGTCGCGGCCTGCGCGAAGAGCCCGTCCAGCGGCAACAACTCCGCGCCAAACTCCACCGCCAGCTTGCGCACCACGTCGATCTTCGGGTTCAGGTCCTCGCGCCAGGCGTAACGGTCCTCCGGCACGTGCAGCAAAAACGGCTCCAGCAGCACGACGCGCGCGCCGATCGTCGCGATCTTCTCCAGCAGCGTGCGGTAATCCCGCTCATAAGCCTTCGCCTCCGTCGGGCTGTTGCGGTCGTAGCGGCGCCACACGTCATTGATGCCGATGAGAATCGAGACCACCGTCGGCTTCAGCGCCAGAAGGTCGTCCTCCACCCGCGCGAGCAAATCCACCACCCGGTTGCCGCTGATGCCGCGATTGAAAATCTTCAGCTCCGGCGAAGCCAGCCGCGCCTGCAAGTGCGCCGCGGTGAGGGCCGCGTAGCCCGTGCCCAGCGAAGCCGGATTGGCCCGGTCGCGTCCGCCATCGGTAATGCTGTCGCCGGTGAAAAGGATGCAGTCGTCAGGGTTGATAAGCATGGCGCCAGTCTTTAGCCGCCCAGCGCCCAATGTCAAATCACCGCGTATTCAACAGCAACAACAACGCAAATGCCAGGCTTCTCACCATGCCGCATAGCCTCCGGCAAGCAAGCGACTGGCAAGGGAAGAATGTCTCATCTGGGTCTCCCCACATTTCCTCGTTCCCAAGTTACTTGGGAACGCACTTGCCCCGGCAACTTTGTTGCCCTCGTGCGCACGCACCGAAAACGCGGCAGTAAAACTGCCTCAGCAATCGCGTTGCCAAGTACAACTTGGGAACGAGGAGTGAACGGGGCGCCTCTAACGTCCCATAAGTCCCATCCGTCGCATCGGTCCCATCCGTCCCATGTCCGAAAACAAATCTTACCGTCATCGATATCGTCCGGAGTTGGCAAAGCCGGGTTCGCCGCTTAGGGTAGTAGTATGGATTCCACTCCGCGTCCGTCGGTTTATCATCCCCGTGAGGTCATTTCGGTCATTCTCGGCGGAGGCGCCGGCACACGGCTTTTCCCGCTGACCAAGGACCGTTCCAAGCCGGCCGTGCCGCTGGCGGGCAAGTACCGCATCGTGGACATTCCGATCAGCAACTGCCTGAACTCCGAGCTGCAGCGCATCTTTTTGCTGACGCAATTCAACTCGTCGTCGCTGCACCGGCACATCCAGCAGAGCTACCGCTTCGATGAATTTTCGCAGGGCTTTGTCGAGATCATGGCCGCGCAGCAGACGCCGAGCAGCACGGCGTGGTATCAGGGGACGGCCGACGCGGTGCGCCAGAACCTGGCCCACTTCGCGAACTGGGCGCACAAGTACGTGCTGATTCTTTCCGGCGACCAGCTTTACCGCATGAATTTCCGCGAGGTGATCGAGCAGCACATCCGCAGCGGCGCGGACGTGACGGTGGCGACGATCCCGGTGAACCGCACGGACGCGCGCTCGTTCGGCATCATGCAGATCGACGGCGAGGAGCGGATCACGCGCTTCGTGGAGAAGCCGCAGGAGGAGGAGCTGATCGACACGCTGCGCATGGATGGCGCGACGCGCGCGAAGCTGGGCATTCAAGGCGGCGATGATTTGCTGCTGGCCTCGATGGGCATTTACGTTTTCAACCGCGACGTGATGGACAAGGCGCTGGCCGGGAAGCATGTCGATTTCGGCAAGCACATCATCCCGAACCTGATTTCGTCGGGGCGCGCCTACGCCTACGTTTACCAGGGCTATTGGGAGGACATCGGAACGATCAAGGCGTTCTTCGACGCGAATCTCGATCTCGTGAACGAGATTCCGAAGTTCAATTTCTTCGACACGCAGGCGCCGATCTACACGCACGCGCGCTATCTGCCGGCGAGCAAGATCGTGCGCGGCCAGTTCGAGAAGACGGCCATTTCCGACGGCTGCATCATCGTCGATGCGAAGATCGAGCACTCGATCATCGGCATCCGCAGCCGGATCGAGCCGGGCGCGATCATCAAGGATTCGATCATCATGGGCCTGGACGATTACGAGACGCCCGAGGAAGTGCAGGCGAACATCGCGCGGGGCATTCCGCCGCTGGGCATCGGGCGCGACAGTTTCATCGAGCGCGCCATCATCGACAAGAACGCGCGCATCGGCGAGCACGTGCATCTTTCGCCGAAGGGCAAGCCGGAGAACCTCGACGGCGAGGGCGAGAACTGGTTCATCCGCGACGGCATCATCGTCGTGCCCAAGGGCGGCGTCATCCGCTCCGGCACCGTGATCTAGCGGCCGGGCTGGACCGGCCTACAGGTCGATCATATAGGTGTCGAGGTCGACCAGGATCTCGCGCGGCTTGGCGCCGTCGGCTGGCCCGAGGACGCCGATGCGCTCGAGGTAATCGATGACGTAGGCGGCGCGGTTGTAGCCGAGCCGCAACCGGCGCTGCAGGTTCGACGTGCTGGCCTTGCGCTCCTGGCGAATGACATCGAAGCACTCGTAGATGAGACGGCGGTCGTCCTCCGTGATCTGGATTTCCGCGGGCGCCTTGCCCGAGAGCTTGGCGTCGAGCTCCTGCGCGAACTGCGCCTCGCCCTGGTTGCCGGCGAACTCGACCACGGCCTGCACTTCCTCGTCGGAGACGAACGCGCCCTGGCCGCGGGTGAAACCGGCCACGCCCGGCGGACGGTAGAGCAGGTCGCCCTTGCCGAGCAGGTTCTCCGCGCCGTTCTCGTCGAGGATGACGCGGGAGTCGAGGCCGCTCGGCACCTGGAAAGCGATGCGCGCCGGGATGTTCGTCTTGATCACGCCGGTGACGACCTCGCGCCGCGGCGTCTGCGTCGCGACGATGAGATGAATGCCGGCCGCGCGGGCCTTCGCGGTCAAACGGGCGACGGCGCTTTCGACGTCGGCGGGCGCGGTCTGCATCAGGTCGGCCAGCTCGTCGACGATGACCACGATGTACGGCAGTTTGTCCGGGATGATGAGGTCGTCCTCGCGCGGCACGCGGATCGGCGGCGACTGCGGTTCGTCGGACTCGTCCTCGCTTTCCCCGTCGTCGTCCGTCACGGCCTCGAGCAATTCCATCTGCGGCGGAGGCGTCGCCGGCGCAGCAGCGGCGGTGCGCGCGCGGGAGTTGAAGCCGGCGATGTTGCGCACGCCGACCTTGGCCAGGATGCGGTAGCGCTTCTCCATTTCGTTGATGACCCAGCGCAGCGCGAGCATGACTTTCTTCGGGTCGGTGACGACGGGCACGACGAGGTGCGGCACCTTATTATAGACCTGCATCTCGACCTGCTTCGGATCGATGAGGATCAGGCGCAGCTCATCCGGCGTGAACCGGAAGAGCAGGCTCATCAGGATGCAGTTGATCGCGACTGATTTTCCCGAGCCGGTCGTGCCGCCGATGAGCAGATGCGGCATGGCGGCGAGATCGGCCACCAGCGTCTGGCCGTAGACGTCCTTGCCCAGCGCGATGGGGATTTTCGCGTGCGTGTTGCGCCAGTCGCGGCTCTCGAGCAGCTCGCGCAGGAAGACCGCGACCTTGTTCGAGTTGGCGATCTCGATGCCAACGGTGTCCTTCCCCGGAATGGGCGCGAGGATGCTGATCTTCTCCGCGCGCAGCACGCGGGACAGGTCGCGCTTGAGGCTGGTGATCTTGTCCACGCGCACGCCTTCGCCGGGGTAGACTTCGTAGCGCGTGATGGTCGCGCCGGGCGTGATCTCGCGGCCCTCCGCCTTGACGCCGAAGCGGCGCAGCGTGTCGATGATCAGCTCGAGATTGTGATGCAGCGCGTCTTCGTCCAGGCCGGCGTCGCCCGCGCCGCGTTCGGCTCGCGTCAGCAGGTCCACCGAGGGCAGCACGTAGTTGGGAATCGGCTGCGGCGCGGCCGGCGTGATGGCCACGGTCTTGTCGAGCTTTTCCGGCTTCTCGGGACGGCGGATGATCGCTTTTGCGGGCACGACGACAGGCTCCGGCTCGGGCTGAGGCTTCATCGGCACCTTGATGAGCGGCTCGGCATCTTCCTCATCCTCCGCGGCCGGGCGGCGAATGCGGACCTTGGGCGCGGGCGCTTCCACCTCGTCCAGTTCCGGCAGCGCGGTGGCTTCCTCGCGCGCCTTGCGCTGAAGCTCCTCGATCTTCCGCTGGGTGCGTTTGCGCATCACCTCGAGCTGCTCCTCCGGCGGGGCCTTGGCCAGCCGCTCTTCCTCCCAGCGCGCGCGCCAGTCGCGGTAGAACGAGAATGCGTTCAGGACGGTCAGCGCCGGATTGACGTTGAACAGGTAGATCGCGGAGATGACGAAGAGAGTCGTGAAGAGCGCGCCGGCGCCGACGCGGCCAAGCGCGCCGCTATCGACCGTAAGCTGGTTGATGTAGGTGCCCAGCACGCCGCCGGGGCTGTTGATGTTCGCCATCCGCTCGATCAGCGCCGGACCGCCGATGTTGCCGAGGTCCAGCAGCGCGCAGGCGCTCGCGATGAACAACACGCCCCAGACCGGTTTCCAGCGCCAGCGAATTTCCAAGCCGACAAAGCACGCGCCGCAGCAGCACAGAAACAAGAACGGGAAAAGGTACGCGCCAAAGCCAAGGCAGTAATAGAGCATGCACGCCAGCCCCGCGCCGAAGTAGCCGATGAAATTGTTGGGCGAGGGATTGGCCGGGAAGACATTAAAACTGACGTCGTTCGGGTCGTACGAAATCAGCGCAAGCAACGTGACAAGGTAGAGGGCCAGCCAAAGGAAGCCGACGACCTGCTTGAAAAGAGGCAGGGAGGTGATGGCTTTGGGCCAGGGCTGGCGATGCGACAGGGTGGCGCTCGGCATGTTGCAAGCTATCGATTCTCGACTCCGGAGTCTATCTGAATCTGCGCGTGGCAGTTACAAATTTATACAAACGCGCCGACTTTTTACGGCTTTTCCGTGCTTTGGGAAGGGAGCGGCTCGTTCGGATCGACCCCGAGCTGCACCATCTGCGGCTTGATGATGTCCTCGTAGCACTGGGGACAGATCGAGTGGCTGAACTTCGCGTCGGAATGCTTGCCCACGTAGGACTCCACCTGCTGCCAGTAATTCTGGTCGTCGCGAATCTTTTTGCAGTAACTGCAAATTGGCAAGAGGCCGCCAAGTTGCTTCACGTTGACCAGCGCCTCGCGCAATTCCTCGACGCGCTCGGTCAGCGCCTGTTGCAGTTGCACCATCTGCTTGCCGATGCCGACGCGGGCCAGCAGCTCGGTCTTGTCAAAAGGCTTGGTGATGTAATCGTTCGCTCCGGCCTTGAGGCCCGCCACGATGTCCTGCTTGCTGTCGCGGACGGTGAGCAGGATGAGATAAATCGGCGCCGGAGACTCAAGCGCACGCGCCTGGCGGCAGACCTCGATGCCTTCCATCTCGGGCATTTCCCAGTCGATCAGGCCGACGATGGGACCGGTGGCGCCCTGGAGAATCTGAAAAGCCTCGGTTCCGTCCGAGGCATCGATGACGTCGTATCCGTCGGCGGTAAGCAACGAGCGCAGGAGCTTGCGGTTGATGTCGAGATCGTCGGCAACAAGAACAATCATATAACGTATGGCTTACCGCAGGTGAACCATACTACTTCCCATCGGCCATTCACGCAAAATCTCCATTGAAATGTACCTTCATGCCGCCGATGTAATGTGTTGTGTCACTCGGATGCCTAAAGGATTCGTAGCCGCGGCCGTGAGGCCGTGGACGGCGAAAGGGAAAGTCCACGCTCTTACGAGCGCGGCTACGTGCTAAAGGATTTCGGGCGTGAAACCGCGCCGCATGGTGTTCTCCGTGCAGACCCGCATCTCGGCGAAGTTGAGCAGATAACCGGGTCCGCCCGCTTTCGTCCCTGCGCCGCTCATCTTGAATCCGCCGAACGGTTGCCGGTTCACCAGCGCGCCGGTGCAGGGCCGGTTCAGGTAGAGATTGCCGACGCGAAATTCCTTTTGGGCCTGCTCGAGGTGGCGTGGGCTGCGCGAGTAAACGGCCCCGGTCAGCGCGTAGTCGCTCGTATTCGCGACCTCGATGGCGTGGGAAAAATCGCGCGCGGCGAAGATGGCTAAAATCGGGCCGAATAACTCGCGCTGCATGAGCGGATGACGCGGGTCGCTGACCTCGAAGATCGCGGGCGGGACGAACCAGCCGTCGGATTTGACCGCGCCGCAAAAGACGCGCTGCGCATCGGCCACCGGCTCGCGCAAAAGATCGCGCAGGCGCGTGAAGCTGGCCTCGTCGATCACCGGCGGCAGCAGGCAATCGGGCGTGGCGGCGCTGGACGGAACCAGTGAGGCGGCCGCGGCCTTGAGGCGCGCGAGAAACGGCGCGTAACCACCGCCCACGACAATGACACGCGAGCAGGCGGAGCATTTCTGGCCCGCGTAGCCGAAGGCGCTCCTGATCACGCCGGTGATCGCCTCGTCGAGATCGGCGTCGTCATCGACGATGATCGCGTTCTTCCCGCCCATCTCGCAGACCACGCGCTTGATCATGGTCTGGCCGGGCGCGATCTCGGCTGCGCTCTTAAGAATCGACAGGCCGACGTCGCGGCTGCCGGTGAAGGCGATCTGCACCACGTCGCGATGACGCACCAGGGCGTCGCCGACGATTTCGCCGGGGCCGGGCAGGAACGCGAGCATGTCGGCGGGAATGCCCGCGGCGATGGCGTGCTGATAAAACGCATGCGCCACGGCGGTCGCCTGCTCGGCCGGCTTGAGCATCACGGCGTTGCCGGCGACCAGCGCGGCGGCGGTCATGCCGCAGAGAATCGCGAGCGGAAAATTCCACGGCGCGATGACCGCGCAAATGCCCCGGCCCTCATAAGTCAGCGTGTTGGCCTCGCCGGGGAGATGACCCTGCGTGCGCGGGCCCAATTCCGTGAGCGCCTGCCGCGCGTAGTAGCGGCAAAAGTCGACGGCCTCGGCGATGTCCGCATCGGCTTCGCGCCACGGCTTCCCTTGCTCATGCACTTCCATCGCGGCGAGGCGCACCCGGTCGGCTTCGAGGCGTGCGCCGAGGTTGTTGATAAGCTTCGCGCGGTTTTTCAGCGGCAGGTCGCGCCAAGCCGGCCAGCCCGTGCGCGCGTCGCGGACAGCGTGCTCGACGTCCTCGACCGTGGCCGAGTTCGTTCTCGCGGCAAGACGCGCGTTGAGATTGGGCGAGACATGATGCAGCGCTTCGCCGTCCGGCCAAATGCGGCCGTTGATCACGACCGGAATGTGCCACGGCATTTGCTTTTCCGCCTCGGCGACGGCTTGGGCGAAGGCTGCGCGGACCTGCGCGTTGGTGAAGTCGGAAAGCGGGCAATTTTCGAACGGCGCGGAGAGAAGGCCATCGTAGGATTTCGCCGTCTCGCCGGAGGAGAGCGCCGGAATTTCCGGCTTGGCCAGCAACTCGCCGATGTCGGCCCCCTCATAATGGCGCAGGCGCACGAAGCTCGAATTCGCGGTGTTTTCCAGAAGCCGGCGCACGAGATACGCCATCCCGGTAAGCAGGTCGCCGACCGGCGTGTAGAGGCGCACCCGATGGCCGAGGCTGCGCAACATTTCGCGCTCCGCCTCGGCCATGCCGTAAAGCATCTGCAGTTCGAAGTCGCCCGGCGCAACGCCGAGCTTCTCGGCCCAGGTCAGCGCGACGGTGATGCTGCGCAGATTGTGCGTCCCAAAGGCGGCGTGGATTTTGTCGCGGTTTTCCAGGAGGCGGCGGGTGAGGCGCTCGTAATGGGCGTCGGTCTCCGGCTTGTGCAGCAAGACCGGGCAGGGCACTCCGATCAAGCCGGACTGGACGAACTCGTAGTCCCAATACGCGCCTTTGACGAGCCGCACGGTGATCGGCGCGCCGCGTTTCGCCGCGAGTGCGAGCAGGCGGTCGAGGTCGTCGTCGGCGCTCTTGAGATAGGCCTGCATGACGATGCCGAGATGCGGCCACGAAGCGAATTCCGGTTCGGCCGCCAGCGTCTCGAAAACACGAAAAGCGATCTCGTGCAGACTCCATTGCTCAAGATCGAAATGAATGAAGGCGCCGAGGTCGCGCGCCTTCCGCAGCAAAGGGCGCACGCGTCCCAGCAGCCGGTGCACGCCGCCTTCGACGTCCGCCGGGTCGAGCAGATGGTCCATCGCGGAGAGCTTGAGGGAAATGTTCGCGCGCGGATGCGATCCCGACGACGGTCCGCGATCGAGAATTTCGTTCGCTTTCCAGCGCGCGGTTTCGGCAGGGAGAAAGTCGATGAGATCGTCATAACGCCGGACGTAGACTTCCGACTCGGCCTCGCTGACCGAGGCTTCGCCCAGCAAATCGACGGTGAAACCGAAGCCTTGGTTCCAGAGCCGCTGCAGAGAGGCCCGCGCATCACGGGCGTCCCGTCCGATGATGAACATCTCGGCCATGCCGCGGACATGGCGCTTGATGACGAAAGCGGAGATGGATGCCGCAATCCGATTTTGGGTCGTGCGCAGTGCGAGGCCCAGTCCCATCGGCAGCGAGCGCTGGTCCGCGAGGAGGTACTCGCGCGCATGACGGGCGATTTCCTCGCTGGTCGCGAGCGCGGGCAGGGCATCGACGAGGCGGAAGAGGTCGGTCTTCAGTGCGGGATCGCGCATCGCGCCGTCCATGAGCAGGCCCTTCCAGTAACTCGCCTGAAAGATGCCCGGCGACTTGCCCTTGATGCGGCCGTGCAGCTCGCGGCCGAGGCGCTGGACGTCGTGCTCAAGCAGAATGTCGTCCGCGGCGCTGACGTGAGAATTTTCCGGGGCGGAGTCCATGCCTGAATACAGCGTAGGGGCCTTCCTAGCCACGAGCAACCCGTGCGCCATGCGGAGGTCGATTCACTTGGGTGTCGCCGATTCCGTCAGCTTGGCCTCAATGAAGGTCCGCTCGTGCGCAGGTAATCCGCCGCTGGCGGATTGGAAGGCGTCGCGCAACTTTGCGGCGTCGTAGTCGTGGGAGGGACTGAGCATGGGCGTCCGGTTGGAGGTGGGCTTGTCCTCTCCGCCGTCGATCGCGGCATGCGAGAAGCCGCGCTTCTGCGTCCAGGTCAGGGCACGCGGTCGCTCGCGGGGGTCGTAGCAAATCTGGAAGCCGAAGATGGCGCCGCTCTCTTCGTACCAGACGACGATCTCGAGATTCTCGTCACTGAACCATCGCCGGAAATGATCGCCCGGAACCTGGCGGACGTTGCGTTGCTCATGGAGCATGAAATCAACCTAAGTGTTAGCGCGCTGTTGTCACGAAAAGCTGATCCTGACAAGATGCGTCATGGAGAAGGATGTCGCCCGTCAACGTGTCCTGCGCTGGGCGGTAAGCTTCGCGCTGCTCGTGCCGATCATCGTGCTCTATCTCTGCGAATGTCTGCGCGGTGACGGGCGGAGCTTTACCGGCTTCATCCAGTACGACCAGGCGTCCTACATGGCCGATGCGCGGGCCTATTTCCAGGGCGGTTTTCATCTTTTCTACGGCAATCCGTACAGCCCCGAACCGAACACGCCGCGTATCTATTTCCAGATCCAGTTTCTGCTGCTGGGCCTCTTGCAAAAGGCGACGGGCTGGGATCCCGGCGTGGTTTACGTCCTGTTCGGTTTCGTGGCCGGGCTGGTCTGCCTTCGCGTGGCCCTGGCGCTTTACGAGGATGTGGCGGGACTGCGCACGCCGGTCGATTGGCTCGGGCTGGTGCTCTTTATCTGGGGAGGGGGAATTCTCGAGCTCCTCGGCCTGGGCAACCACCTGCTGACTCCGAGCGGCAGGGGCATCTATCAGGATGTGCTGGCTGTTGATCCCACGCAGGGTTGGTGGTTCCTCAACTTGGGCCGCAACCTGGTCTATCCCGCGGAAGCCTATTATCACGCGCTGGCTTTCGGGCTGATCCTCGTGACGCGGCGTGGGAAGTTCAGGACCGCCATCGCCGTCGGGATTTTGCTCCTGCTCAGCCATCCTTTCACCGGGTTGCAGATGCTGATGGTTGTCACGGTTTGGGCGGGCATCGAGAGCTTGGTGCTCAGGAACCGTGCCGTGCCGTTCCTCTTCGCCGCGACGATGGCTTATCTCTTGTTCCTGCACCTCCTTTATTACGTCGTCATTCTCAACCTGTTTGAAGAGCACCGGATCATTTTCGCGCAATGGAGCCTCGCGTGGACTGAGAGCGCGGTGGCGTCCTTCGGGGCGGACCTGTTCGTCGGCCTGCTCGCCTTTTGGGCGATACACACGCGGGCACTGGCGCGCGGGATGTTTTCCCGCCCGGGTGCGCGGTTGCTCGTCGTTTGGTTCGTGGTCTCGATCGCGCTCGCGCATCACGACCTGTTTTTTTCACCCAAGCAGCCGCTGCATTTCACCCACGGCTATTCATGGTGCGCGCTGTTCCTGCTCGGCGTTGGACCGTTGCGGCAGTTGCTTGAGGCAATCCTGTCTTGGCGGACGCTGGCGCGCTGGGCGACGTTGGCGCTCATCCTCGGCCTCGCCTTTTCGGACAACCTGATCTGGCTGGGCCTGCAGATCGCGGCCTCCGTCGCACCGCGGTCGGCGGGCTGGCCCCAGCATGCCCTCACAGTCGATGACGCGGATCGCGACCTTTTTCGCTGGTTGATGCGACGGCCGCCGCCCCACTCCGCATTGCTTCTAAGCAGAACGGCTCTCGTCCCCTTCACCTACTTCGCCATGACCTACACCGACTATCGCGGATGGGCCTCCCACAACGCGACGACGCCCTACGCGCGCGAACGCGGCATCCAGGGAAACGCTTTTCTGGATTCCGGCACGCCCGTGCCCGAGTGGAGCGGCAGAACCCTCCTGGTGATCATGGCGAAAGCCGACTCACGGAACGCGATCAGGAAACCGTCCTGGGGAAATTCTGTGTTCCAAAACAGCGAGTACGAAGTCTACAGTATTGACTACCCCTAAGTTCCTAATGGTCGCCTAAGCTAAAAAATCAGCTCTGTTGGACGCATAATGGAACCGTTAATAGTCGCAAATAGTGAGTAACACGTAAATGTAATTCTTGACTGTTTCGTAAACAAGAAGGATGCTCAAGGAGTTGCAGAGAAAGTAACGCATATGAGCATATCACCAATCTTCATGTTCGCCCCGGTTCCGTTGACCAGCGAACGCAGCCCGCTGGCTCACGCAGCCGCTTTGGCGCGTCGCCGCATGGCAGAAGTTCAGGCCTTTGCCGTCCCCCAACCCCCCCGCAAAAAGGGGGGTACGACCCTGAAAGTCGTCGAAAAGCCTTCGATCGAATCGGCAGCCGCTTAGTGTGTTCCAAACCACGCTGGCAATTGCGCCGATTCCGGCCATGTTGGCAGCGTGAAAGTCGCGATTCATTGGTTCCGCGCCGATCTGCGCCTGGGCGATAACACCGCTCTCCATGCTGCCTGCCGCGAGGCCGAGGTCGTCATCCCGGTCTTCATTTTCGACCCGCTGATCCTCAAAGCACCCGATACCGGGGCGCCCATCGTCGGGTTTATGCTTGAGTGCCTGCGGGCACTCGAAAACGACGTCCGTGCCGCCGGTGGGGAGCTGATTTTCCGCCACGGTCCGCCGGAGCGCGAGATGGAGTCGCTCTTGCGGGAAACACAGGCGACCGCACTTTACTTCAATCGCGACTATGAGCCGATGGCTCGGAAACGTGACGAAACTGTCACCAAAATGGCACAGGGGCTGGGCGTGGAGGTGCGCAGTTTCCAGGATGGCGTCCTGCATGAGCCGAATGCCATCCTGAAAGAGGTCGGTACGCCGTACAAAGTCTTCACGCCGTACAGCAAGATTTGGCGAAGCAAACCGAGGGCAGCCGTCCTGGCCAAGGCGTCCTTCCCCAAACATGCCGGAATCCAAAATGCCAAGGGAATCGCGTTACCCACGGCGAACGAACTCGGCTTCAAAGTTGAAATCCCGCTGCCGCCGGCCGGTGAGCAAAGCGCACGCGACCAGTTGCGCCAATTCGGCCACCACGATTTGCGGCACTACGCCAGCGTGCGTAACTTTCCCGCCCTCGATGCCACATCGCGGCTATCGCCGCACCTACGGCTCGGCACGGTTTCCCCGCGCACGGTGATGGCGGTGGGCGAAAAAGCCGCTGCGAAATATCCGGATTCAAGCCGGCACGTGGACGTCTTCATCGGCGAATTGATCTGGCGCGATTTTTACCGCCAGATCCTCTGGCATTTTCCCCACGTGGCCACCGGCTGCTTTCGGCCCCCGTACGACGCCTTGGAGTGGGAGAACAACGAGCGCCTCTTCAAGGCCTGGTGCGAGGGCCGCACCGGATATCCGATCGTCGATGCCGGCATGCGGCAGCTCAATTCGACCGGCTGGATGCACAATCGCGTGCGCATGATTGTCGCCATGTTTCTGACCAAGGACCTGCTCATTTCGTGGCAATGGGGCGAGCGCTACTTCATGCAGAAGCTGCTCGATGCCGACCTCGCCAGCAACAATGGCGGCTGGCAATGGAGTGCCGGCACGGGCACCGACGCCCAGCCCTGGTTCCGCATCTTCAACCCGACAGCGCAGGCGGCCAAGTTCGATCCCGAGGGCAAATACATCCACCACTACGTGCCCGAGATCGACACGCTGGACTATCCCACGCCGATCGTCGACCACGCCGAGCAGCGGCTCAAGACGCTCGCCATGTTCAAGCGAATCTAGCGCCGGAATGGACAAAAAAAGCAGGAGAGCGGCTCATGACCCAACCCCCCGGCTTGCGGCCCCCGCGCGAATTCTCTCTAATAAGCACGGCATGAGCGAACCCACTCCAACGCCGGAAACGCCCGCGCCAGACGCCGCCAAGGCCAAGGCCATCCGGCCCGGGTGCAACTGGCATCGCGTGCGGGTCTATTCCCTCGGCATCCTCATCGTGCTCGCGCTGTGGTTTACGGGCGTTTTCATGGAGATGCGCCTCGAGCCGCTGAAGATGGTCAACCGCCTGCTGGCGCAGTTGCCGTACCCGAGCAGCGCCGGCGCGGCGCACTGGGTCAATCGCCGCACGCTCAAGGTCCAGTACGTGAAGATCGGCGACTTCTTCTACGCCAACTCAATCGTGGTCACGGCCAGCCCATTCCGCCTGGTGCGCCATCATCTCGCGCAGGTCCAGGTTTCCGGCGCACAACTCTACACGCGGGAACTGGCCGCCGTCCTCGAGCGCAAGACGCCGCTCCAGGCCGAGAAACGCAACTGGTTCAGCCGCGTGTTCGATCAGACGCTTTCGTTCATCACGGGCTATTCCCACGACGGGCTGGACTGGGTCATCGGCCGGCTCGAGATCAACCGCGCCACGATCTTTCTCAATAATGTCATTGAGGACGTCTCCATTCCCATCGGCCTGGGCGCGCGGCATCCGGTCATCCTTACCGGCCTGCATCTGGGCAAGCCCGATTCCAGCCCGGAAATGTCGCAGCCGCACACCGTTGAAATCAGTTCGGTCAACATCACGTCGCCCTTCGATCCGCTCTCGCCGGTCTTCGGTTTTCCGCTGACGCAGGTCACGTTCACTTACACCGAAATCTGGCACCATCACATCCGCCGCATCGACATGATCCACCCGATCATGTTCCTCGGCCAGGACCTCTTCTGGCTCACGGACCAGCTCAAGTCGGAGAAGCCAAAACCGAAGGAAGGCGTCGAGGCCCCGTGGTACGTCGGCGAATTCAGGGTCGATTACGGACGGCTGGCGGTGAACGTTTTCGGCGAGCCGGTCGTCCACTTTCCCTTCTTCATCAACACGAAGGTCGACGACATCCAACTGGACCAACTCGACAAGATCAGCGTGAAAAGCTCGGTCAACATCGCGAACCTGACGCAGGATTACCCGGAGTACAAAGTCCGCATCAAAAACCTCAGCGGCAAGCTCCTCTTCAACTGGCCGCCGGCCAACGCCCACGCCAACAACGTCAATACCACGCTGCACATCGACTCGATCTCATGGAATGACATCGCCGCGACCGACGTCTCGCCTTCAATCACCTTCGATCCCAATGGCATTTACGGCCGCCTGACCGGCACGTGCGAAAAGGGCCAGCTCGCGGGCAACTTCGAGTTCTATTACACCAAGGGCTTCACCTGGAACGCCGACTTCTTCGCGCAGAAGGTGAATTGCGAGCCGATCGCGCAGAAGCTGGTCGGCCGCTACTGCGACCTGACCGGCGAGCTCGACGGCAACATCGCCGTGCAGGGCAAGGCCACGGAAATTCTCGATTGCCATGGCCTCTTGCAACTGCCGAATCCGGGCGTGCTCAAGATCACGTCGATGGAGGAGCTGCTCAACCGCCTGCCGCCGAGCATGCTTGGCTTCGAGCGCCAGGCGATCAAGCTCGCGATCGATTCCTTCGACACCTATCCGTACGACAACGGCAAGCTCACGCTCCACTATTCACCCCAGGGCGGCGCGAGCGAGTTGTGGCTCGACGGTCCGCGCGGCTCCCGCAAGTTCGAGGTCGTACTCCATCCCTTCACCCTCGCCACCACACCGGCGGACGCTACGGCAGCTTCGGCAGGCGGAGCAAACGGCCCGAACGGCGGATGATGTCGGAGGCCTCGGCGGCGAGCTCGTAGTCCTCGCGCTTGTCGCTGATCTCCTGCTCGAGCATCGTCCCGCGCAGCTCTTCCACGTCGGTGGTCTCGACCAGCCGAACCATGCCGATCTGGTGCAGTTGATAGAGGTGCAGGCGGGCGGTTTCGTCATCGATGCCGAGATACTCCGCGAGGTCCTGCGAACGCACGCCGCCGGAAAGAAGCTGGCGGCTTTGCAGGAAGAAGAGCTTGAGGTCCGTCGTCAGTTCCGAGGCGGGCAGGGGCGCGACCAGGATGTAGAAGAGCTCGGGCGCCAGCACGGCCTTGTGCTTGGCCAGCTTCTCATCCACGCGCAGGACCAGTTGCATCACCAGTTCATTGATGGCGATGGGCTGGTCGCGCGGGACCGAGACGATCGGCTGGCAGGTGAACTCGAACCGGCCATTGCCGGTCTCGATGGCGTAGCTCAGCTCGGCCACGATCTGCTGCGGCTCAAAGAGCATCGTTTTGTCGATGTGGAGCCCGTGGGCGTAACCTTCCGACAGGTCGATCTCCATCGGGTGAAATTCCGGCGCGTCAAAAAGACGAAGCCGTCCGGTCCGGCCGCCGATGAGCAGCAGGACTTCGGGCAGGGGAAAGTCGGCAAGATCACCTGTGAGCGGCATGGCAAGGGCGGGAAAAGGAGACCGGGCTGGAATTGTAGCCAGCGGGCACCGGGCTGTCCACGCCGGAGTGCCGTCCGGGGGATGTGATCCAAGGTTGCCATGTGCCGCCGGGATCGCTAACAATCCACGGGTGGTTTCGGCGCTAGTCGGCCCGTCATTGTGAATTTGCCTCCGAGACATTCCCACTTATCCAAGGCCGCGCTGGTGGCCGGCATCATCGGCATCTGGTGCCTCGAAGGGTGCGCGCCCACCATCAACATTGCCACGCCCCAGCCGCTCAAGGCCGACATCGCGGTGCGGCTCGACGTCTATGAGAAGACCTCGCCGGCCAAGGCCAAGGACGAGCAATCGAGCCTCGAGATCGCCAAGAACCGCCGCCTGCGGTCGGGCGAAATCCAGCAGCTCAAGAACGACGGCGTCGTCGGCGAGGACCGCGACGGTTACCTCGATGTCATCCGCAAACCGTCCGATCCGAAGTACCTGCAATACGCCGAGAGCGTGGTGAACGCCGAGAATGCGGACCGGTCCTTTCTTTACCTGGCCAACGCCCAGGTCCAAAATAAGCCTTTGGAATTGGTGGAGCGGGACTATGCTGAGCTATGGCATGATCGTGCCTTTCCGGGAGAGTGGATACAGAAAGAAAACGGAAATTGGATTCGAAAATAAGATCTGACCAGCCCGTCGCGGATACGCGGCTCCCCGGTCTTGCGGTGACAGGCAACGGACATGTTCCGGTGCCTGGCGGGCCGCTGCTGCCGGTGCGGCGGCTCTACTCGCGCCGCCATGCCTGGACCGCGCTCCTGCTCTGGGTCATCGTCGTCGCGATCTTCCTTCCGCTGGCCATCGATTTCGCCAGTCACATTCGCAGCACGCTGAGCGGGATGAAGGGGACGCCGTCGGAAACGGTGCGCCTTAACCTGGTCAAGAATTTCTCCACCGCGCTGGCGTTCCCAACCGCCATTGTTTGGGACGCCAAGGGCGTGCCGCCGGATGAAGCCACCGCGACGTGGAACAGCCTGCTCGATTCGCTCCGCGGTAATCCCAGCGTCAACGACGTCACCGACGGCGAGAAAATGGTCGAGAACTGGCCGCGGCCGGACTGGCATTCCGCCTTCGTCGCGGTCAACGCCAAGACCTACAGCGACGCGCAGGACGCGATCCCGGCGCTGCGGGATCAAGTCAGGACGTTCTGGGCAAAATCCACGCTCTCTCATACGACGCAGCCCTGGGTCACCGGCGGTCCGGCGCTGTTCCTCGACCTCAACATCGCCTCGACGGAATCGCTCCGCTCGGGCGAACTCATTGCGCTCCCGGTGGCGTTCATCATCCTGCTCATCGTTTTCCGGTCGCCCCTGGCGGCGCTCATCCCCGTCGCCGTCGCCACGCTGGGGGTGATCATCACGCTGGGGATTCTCTGCTTCCTGGCCACGGCGCACGCCTGGCTGCCGTGGCTGCACCCGATGGGCATCACCTTCTTCGTGCCCAACCTCGTCACCATGATCGGACTGGGCGTCGGCATCGATTACTGCCTGATTTACCTCGCCCGCTACCGCCGCGAACGCGCCAACCATCTCACCACGCAGGAAGCGCTGCTGATCGCGCGCCAGACCGCGGGCAAGACGGTCCTGGCCTCGGCCGTTCTCGTGATGAGCGGCTTCCTCATGCTCCTCTTCATCCCGCTCGAGTTCTTCACCTCCATCGCGGTCGGCGGCATGCTCGTCGTGGCCTGCGTTTCCTTGGCCACGCTCACGCTCCTCCCGGCCACGATTTTCCTCGTCGGCTCCGGCCTTGAATGGGGCAGCGGACTGCTCGCGCCGTTGACCCGCCTGCGCCTCGGACCCCGTTTCTTCGAGCGATGGGGCCACTTCGTGGTCGGCCGGTCGAAGCTCTGCGTGAGCCTGGGACTGCTCCTGCTCGCCCTGCTGGCCATGCCGTTCGTCGGCCTGAAGATCGCATCGGTCGAGGCGAAGAACATCCCGCTCGGCTCCGAGTCTCGTCTCGGCTACCAGAGCCTCGCGGACAATCTCGGCTCAGGCTGGATGATGCCGGCCATCATCCTCGTACAGCATCCGAACGCTGACTGGATAACCGGCGGTGGGATGGATTCCGAAACGGCGCTCGTAAAATCACTCTACGGCTTGAAGAACACCGAGAAGGTCCTCACCGTGACCGACAACTCCGGCCCGCGCCGCCTCCAGCAAACGCGCATGGGCTTGCTCACCAGCGCCAGCGATCCCACGCAAAGCGTGATCCTGCTCCTGAGCCGCAGCGATCCCGAGTCGCCCACTGCACGCGATTGGCTCGACCAGATCACCGCCGTGCTGCGGGATGCGGAAAAGGCCGCGCCGTCGGGGACGCATTATTATCTTGGCGGCCTGCCCTCCGTCACGCACACCGCGGACGAAGTCATCAAGCACTCCTCAGTCTGGGTCGTGCTGGCGACGCTCGTGAGCACGTTTGTCCTGCTGACGTGGTTCATGAACTCGGTCATCGTTTCCCTCAAGGCCATCGTGCTCAACCTGCTCTGCGTGCTGGCGGCGTTCGGTTTCCAGGTCGTGTGCTTCCAGTACGGCTGGGGCGCGGCGACCGTGCACCTGTTTCAAACGGATGGCCTCAATACGGTCGTGCTGGTCATCTGCTTCTGCGCCCTCTTCGGGCTTTCGATGGACTACGAGGTTTTCATCCTCAGCGCCGTGCGCGAAAGCTGGCTCGATACGCACAACATGGACCTCGCGGTGCAGGAGGGCCTGCTGCGGGTGGCCGGGATCATCACCTCCGCCGCGTTCATCATGGTCGCGGTGTTCCTTTCTTTCGCTTTCGGCGACGTGGTGGAAATCGAGCAGCTCGGCATCGGCCTGGCCTTCGCGGTCTTGCTCGACGCGACCATCATCCGTCTCTTGCTCGTGCCCGGTATCATGAAGCTGATGGGCCGATGGGCTTTTTGGTGCCCGTGGCATCGGCCGCCGACCGCCGAGCGCACGCCCCGCGGCCATCATTATTCCGGGGAAAAGCTCAGCTCGTCCAACGACGGCCAGCGCTACACCGGACTCTGATCGCAGGCTCGAATAGTGCAAGCCGCACGGCACCACTCCTTGCAGTTTGTCGATTCCAAGCCTTGCTTTCGCAGGCGTGCGTCAGCGTATCGCGCATGTCTCCAACAAGTTAACAATATCGGGCATCATGGCATACCGACTGCCGACATAAGTTACTATGCGAAAAGGAATTCTGACCCCACTGTTTCCCGCCACCCAAAAGGACGTCTCGCGTTTACGCCAATCGGCCACGGACGCCGTCAACGACTTCAGCACCAGCGCCGTGACCCATGCCAACAAGGTTGGCGGCCAGTTGGTTGATCTCGCCGGCCATCTCCAGTCCGAGGGGCGCACCCACCTGTCCCGCGCCAAGGGCAAGGCCCTCGACTATGCGCGCACGGGCCGCGAACTTGTCCGCGAGCATCCGCTGGCCTGCATCGGGATCGCGCTGGCCGTCGGCCTCTTCATCGGTTGGACCCGGAGCCGCCGTACCGCGGAGTCGAAGAATGGTTGAGGCTCCTTCTCCCCACCGGGACGTAACGATGATCGACCCACGCAGCAAGACCCCGATCCTTGTCGTCGAGGACAACGCCGACGACAGCTTCCTCCTGACGCGGCAACTCGCCCGCGCCCACTTCGAGGACTGCGTCACGGTGATCGGCAACGGCCAGGATGCGTTTGACTACCTGCAACGCACGTCCACGCCGCTCGCCGTCTTCCTCGACCTGAAGTTGCCGGGCATGAGCGGCGTTGAGCTGCTCCAGAAAATCCGGCAGCACGAACGCCTTCGCTCCGTCCCGGTGATCGTGATGACCGGCTCGCTCGATCCCCGCGACGTCGAGACCTGCAATGGGCTCGGCGTCACCGCCTATCTGTCCAAGCCGGTCGGCTTGAGCACATTCATCAAGGCCGTCACGCACCTCTTCCCCGAAGTCGGCGCCTCCGGCCAAAATTAGGCGCTACAGCCCGCGCAGTTGCGACGAGGCATCCGCTTTTGGCGCGGGCAGCGTGCCAGCCGGGGTCGCCGCTTCGCCGCGAATCGCCGGCGGCGAGGTAGGCGCCTGCACCTCAGCTTGAATCTTCGCGTAAAGCACCTCGGGCGTCTGCGTCGGATTATGCGCCAGCAAATTAAGCTGCTGGTCCAGGAACTGCGCCATGTGCGACGTGCTCGCATCCAAACGCGGCACCAGTGCCTGC
>Ga0209611_10004524_pt1 | contig 23733 bp, 20 predicted proteins | sample S1TSphgellanicum_3_FD_187693 | JGI IMG/M metagenome (GOLD analysis project Ga0209611, IMG submission 187693) | Host-associated microbial communities from peat moss isolated from Minnesota, USA - S1T2_Fc - Sphagnum magellanicum MG (SPAdes) (version 2) | ecosystem: Host-associated > Plants > Peat...
GGGGGGGGGGGGGGGGGGGGGGGGCAGCCCTGCCATTAATGTGGCCAATGGCTTGTTGTTCTTTCAACTGTGAGTGAGATTGTGGCATGGAGAAAACAATGGCAGCTTGGTGAGACAATATTTAAAGGGACATGAGGTAGCATCAAAGTGCAAGATGTTCATTGCATTTCTAGTAGAGAGTAGAAAGATACATAAAAGATATCTAATGTTGTAATTGTATTTGAAGATAGCTAAAGGTGAATGTGATGGTGCATTTGGTTATAGGTTATGTATTAGGATTTTTGAGAATAAGAGCCATCACTAAACAGCATTCATATTGAACTACTATACCTCCTTTGCTTGTATTGATAGCCTCTGGCAAATACAATTTATTTTATGTTTTCAAAAGTCAACACAAAAGTGGCATAACAAGTGCAAAGAAGAATATGGTATTGCACTTAATTTTGAGTCTTTAAGTGTCTTGGTTATTGAGATGCATCATTGAGTTTTAACTTGCATGATGCATGAATTTCCATATGAAATCATTAAGTGGTTAATGCACTGAAGTGGATGGTAACTAATTGTTCACAAGGTTATTATTTGTGTACATGGGTTTGATGAAAGATCTCTTTGTTGAACTATCAGCTTAAATGGAAGGTTGCAAGTGTTAAAGTAAAACTTAAGGTGCAACCTGTTTGATACACTTACTATGTTTGGTTAAACTACATTTGTTGAAAAGACAGTATATTTAGAATAAAAAGAGTTTGAGGGTGTTCATTTTCGTCATAAGAATAGTGGTAATGATTCCTATGCACCATGTGATATGAGGTTGGGTGTTAGGGTTGGTGTGTGGCCAATAGATTTGCACACATACACCTGTACACAAATTGCAATAGAAGTTAGAAAAATGTTATTGCAAGATTTCCATAACAAAAGAACAAAATGAAGTCATATATTGATGATCGGTGATTTACATCCAGGTTTTTTTTTTATTGGGAAATGGAGTTGTTAGTTGGGGTAATGAAAGGTAGACATCAATTGTTATGTCACTAACAATAGTTAAATATATGGTAACTTTCCAAAACACAGTGTGTTCCATATGGCTTTTGTCAATTCCTAAAAGCATTAGTCATTTTCAAGCAAGCCCATTATGAAGGTTTGAATATCAACATGCTTCGAAGTTCCTCCATTACTGAACGAGATATTTCATACTAGGTAACCTTGGTGATGAAATAACTATTAGCATAGTTATTAGTCATGCACCATTCATTTCACATAATGATCTTTATAGCCTATGAATAGAAATGGAGACTGATGCACTCTGGCTCTTGTTTGCCATGCATTAGAGCTAGCTACCACATTAGGTTTTTTACATGGAGGCAAAGATCTTTCTGTGTGTGCACAATTAGGTAGCCTACTTGTGAATTGATTGTATGAAGTAGTAGCGTCTTGTCAGTTTGTTGGAATCAAGTGCTAGACTATTTTGACAAAGTAACATTTCCATTTGCAAATTAGCACCACAATCTTGATTGAAAATCTTTGCTCTTTATATTTGAGTCATTTTAGTTTGTTTGCAAAAACATTTTCTTGATGAAGCATTTCCAATAGGTTATGGACTCATGCCTAAACACTACTTTCTAGTCTTACTTTTTCAGGTAATGTTTACATTTACATCACAAGCAAACACAAAGAGTAATAGTTCATAGTTTTTTCCCTTTAAAGAAATATATAAACTTCTTTATTCACATCCTCATTTTCTTTCTTTTAAAAGAGGCCTTTCTTCTTTGATTCTTGTTGTCAATATCATCTAGTGTCAAAAGTCTAGAACATAGTTAGTCATGGATCTTGCCAGAGCTAAGCAATGTTGAGAGATGCAAATATGAAGGATTTGTCATGTGGAAGCATTAGACGTGAGTAAATAGATGTTGAGAGATAACACTCAGATTTAGGAGATATAGGTCATGAGCAATAGTAGGGGTGGAAGATTCATTTGAAAATTAATTGTAGGGTAAGGACACAGGATGGGGGCATTTCCAAAATCAGGGACCTAAGATGAGGCAGTGAGTCCAACCCTGCATTTGGGAATGTCCCCACCTCCACATACTTTCCATTTTACTGATAGGAAAGCACAAGGTGAAGGTTATCACGAACCTAACATACATAGATGACAAGGCATAAGAGGGGGAGGGTACTTTCCCCTACTCCATAAGAGTGGGAGAGATCTGATGCCAATAAGAGACTTTCCACCTTAAGGATAGGTGTCAGATAAGTGTAAGGTGGAAAAAAACACACCTGAAAACTCCTCCTCTTGCATTTTATGTTACACAGAATGTTACAAGTGCACTGAAATTCGGTCACATAACCCCCCATTATGAATGCAATTCAACTCTTCACCAAGCCTCAATCTATCAATACATCTCATAGGTTGGTACCTGAAAACAGAAGTCAGGAACTTGGCTGGTGCAACATCAGACTCAACTTCTTGCTTAGAAGGCAATGTATAGACTGCCCACTCCAGTAGTACCAAAACAGGCCTGCCAGAAAGTATAATGTGTAGACAGGAGAGGTTCTGGGTCTTCACAGATTCCAAGCCCAAACCCCCTGGCACTGTCTTTGAGAACTTAATTTGAAGGTAGAATTCTGCATGTGAGATAGCTGACACTGAAGGTGTCAGGACACCACTTGGGTGCAGGAAGCTCATACTAGGGAAGAGGCAATAGACACCTCAGCAAACCACACATGGACATCAACCTGATTCCAGGTTTTCTCTCCTGGGGCTACCAAACACAAGCCTATTACTTTTAATCTTGCAGCTCCTTGCAGCTCCTTGCAGCTTCACCACAAAACTAGGTGCACCCAGCATGTGTTTTTACTGTCTGATCTGCACAATTAGCCAAGATACACATTTCCCAGTTAGGTATCACCAGTTGGATACAATCACATGGAGATTCACACACTCTGAAACTCCCTGTAAATTCTCTGTCATGCATTGAGCTTTGTCTCCACAGAAGCACATATCGTAAGACAACAGGCAACAAGCTGTAGTAATGGCCTTTTTGGCTATCACAGCTAGGATATGAAAACCAGAGATGGATTGTGAGGAGAGAATATAACACAGCCTATAGAACTAAATATTTCTACAATCAACAAGTTTTAAACCTCAAATTTGTAATTTAGAGCTCTATGATTTTGCAATACATACATCTGTCCTGGTCATCACAAAATCCAATACTATCCTCTGACTCCATGTAAGGAGATAGGTAGTGTCAGTTTAAAAAATCATGAATGAAAATGAGCTCACAATTGAGTTCCAAGTCAAGGTAAACCTACTGTTATTGAGGTGGCTGCACACCACCCATATTAGTTGACTGATGGTGGTGATGCTGCTGCTGTTGCTCCTGCTGCTGGTATTGCTGCTGCTGCTGCCGATGTTGCAACATGTATGTATTGTACATGTCCATGTCAAAAGGCTGAACACATGAACGACTCCACAGAGCGTGACAGCAGGAAACAATGATGTCACTCCCCAAAGTGTATTATCAAGTGCAAATCATTCCAGTGATTGGTGGGAAGAGGCTAACAGAGATCATGGATGATGTCTAATAGCACCTATAGAGTCCAGATATTAACAAACAAGTGAAGACCTAAGTGAATCCAACCCAAGCACCTTCATTCACAAAGCTCACTTTAAAAGGTTTATGAGTGCTGGAAATCAATACCACACTACAATCAAGAATCTGCAAGCTCTCACCTGATTTGCTGCACTATCCATGTTACACCCAACCTGTTTAACAATTTACTCTGTGGTGATAAAGATATTTGCACAATTTCAACTTGTAGCTAATTCTGGTTAAATGAAATGACCATCAAATTATGGTCCTATGTATGTGAGCATCCAATCTAGAGAGCAAAAAGAATAGGTAAACTCAGTGGCACCTTAGGAATTTGCAGGGGCTGCTGATGCTGGCATGTGAGATGACCATTCAGAGGTTCCATAGCATTTAGATTGTGAACTCCCAGGTTGTGCACATTAACCATGCTCAGAGAAGTAACTGGTATATAACAATTGTGTGAGGGCCCAGCAGGAGATGGCAACAGCATACCAGCTTGCCCTGAGTTGGATGCAGCCATGTCCCTCAGACTCATGCCTAGGTCCATACCCATCCTCATTGCCATGCCCATTCCCAGGGAGGACATGTCCATCATCTCCGGGGCTTGCATCTGCAAATGTTGCATACCAGAGGGCATGACCATTGGTGGTATGCTCTTCCCCGTGCTGGACACCATCTGTTCAACCATAATGAACAGCAGAAGAAATCTTGTAAGTGAAATGTTTAAATAAGCATTGTCTCCAGAAGAACAGCACCAGTATACCATTGTGTTGTATTGTTGAAGCCCAGTACCTGAAGTTGTAGCTGAAGCATCTTGATGTATTCAACCGCCTCAGCCAGCAATGAAGCTTTGTCTGTCTGAAGTACAAAATCAGAATTGCAAACCTTCCTTCATAGCACTGCTAGGCAACTTCACAAGATCACAGTGAATTTGAAACTACCACAAGACAGTCGAATCCTCAAGAAATCCATGATCTCAATTCATCCCTCCATGGGATCACCTCAGTTGAGAGGTTGGTAAATGCACACTGGCAAGAAAGTACTTAAATAGAAGTGAAATTCTAGCATAAAATTGCTCAATAACTACCTCTGAACACAAATTCTTTTCAGAGATACTTACTTTGTTACAGTTTGGAATTACCATTTGCAGGGCCTTCATCTTCTCATTGATTCGGTCTCTCCGGCACTGTAATGACAGTCCACAAGCATGGTAGAACTGTCAATTGCACATGAAACAGAAGACATGAGATTGTACCTTACAATCAGGTTGTCACCATAACAATTGCAACTCAGAGAACAAGGCCCAAAATAACACAGATCCTGAGCAATCTGAAAAAAGAGGTGCATACAAACAAGAGGTTAAAACCTACACGCTCAGAACGGTTATGGACTTCTGCAGTCCTTGTTCTCTTGGAGGTGCTTGCACGCCCTTCTGGAGGCTTCTTATTATCAGCTGACTGGTCCTCTCCATCAATGAGGAAATCCATCTTAGAACTACAATCCTGTATGGGCAGAAGATGGGATTGTTATTCAGCACAGCAGAAAACAGTAGCTCTCAATTCCTACACACCTGACTCTGTTCAGAAGCCTCTTTAGTAGGAAGATCATGCCAGTCACAAACTGCAATAGCAATTCCTTCACACATTGACACTGCTGGACTTGTTTGCAAGGGAACCGCCAGAAGACAGCACGACTGAAACTGGGCAGTGACTATGTAAACAGCTCAACTTTGGGGTGCATCAGCCAATTGGAACTCCAATCTTCAGTGCCAATTAAAACACAGAGCAAAAATAAATGTACTCACTTCACTCTGACATTCCGGTTCTTCTGTCACAATAGCTTTTCTTTTGTTACTTGTTGAAGCTTCTTTGGGCCTTCCTGCACTGTTGCCATGCCCACCTGCAAAGTAGGATATGTTAAGTTTATGAGCATCTGGAACCTGTTGCCCCTGAGACATCCCTTGGTCTGCAGACTCTAATACAGCATTACCTGCTAAATTGGACATTTGAAGCACTTCCTGTTCAGTGGGCTTAGTCTTACAAAGCACAGCTTCCCCTTCCAACACTGTTTCCATCTCCTTTCTAATCACTGGAATGGGGACTGGTAGCTGAGTCTTCCAAATCATAGCTTCTGATTCCAACACAGATGCTTCCACCTCCTTTCTAGTGACTGAAATGGGCACCATCCCCTCATCATCTACACCTGGGATTTGCTGCTGGCTCTTGGTGCCCTGAACATGAATCTCAATGTTCTTCTGGGATCCCATTTGACCTGTCCCTGCTGTACTTGAATCAGCAAATGTGGACCAACTTGAGGTGCTTGCTTCAACATTCGCTTCTGCTAAGGGTTGTGTAGAAAGCATGTTGGATGGGGTGTCAGGTAGCATTCCTATACCCTGAAGGTTCTTCATTCTTGCAGCTGACCTAGAGAAGTCCAAGAAGTCAAAATGGGCCAGTTTTCTAGCAGAATCAGGTTGCATGTTGTGCATACTTGCCCTTGGCTGTGGTTTCAGAGGTGGAAAGGGAGCCAGGAGTGGTCTTGAAGCAGGTGGATAGGTTCTTGGAGGAGCCTGACTTGTTGATGAATAGATACCAAAACCCTTGGAAGAATTGGGAGTAAGGCTGTCAGGTTGCCATTTTAATGTCCGCACTTTGCTGAAGGCCTCTGCACCTCTCTGGGGTATTATACCAGCTGCACGGCCTGCACCTAATGTCATTGCAACCTCAGCGCAGGTAGTCTTGTTAACTGCAGGATTAATTGCTATGCTGTTTGGTACTGAGATATGTGGCAAACAGCGTGGTTCTTGTCCCACAAATGACTCTTTCACCACTTTGATGTTGGAACTTGGCAGCTCTCCAAAAACATCAGAGCAATACTTCCTTTCCAAGGAATCATGAAGTGGATACTGCAACCATGACACCATCTTGTCATCATGGTGGTTGATGTTTGTCACCACTGTCATCTCAGCAGCTGTCTCACTCACTATTGTGTCCAGTCTGGCATCCTTGTTGGCAGATGGAACAGATGGCTTCAATGCTCTCACCCCATCCTGTGATACTTCTCCACTGTTCCAGTGTGGTGCAGAACCAGGATGCCAGTGTGACTTACTGCTGTTGCTACCTTGGCCCTCCATTTCTACAAGCCCATTCTCAGTCTACCATAGTTTGATGGTGGCTTGATCTGGTCTGTAAAACTTCACACCAGCAAAACAGTTTAGACTTCAGACATCACATATTACCTGCGCCTGCCACCATCCCAATCACACTCAAATGGAAATTCCAAAGCCTTCACAATAATGTGCATTAGCAATTAATTTACTTTCAAAAGGTGAGTAGCCCCAGGGGACTCATACAAGCCAAACAGAAAAGTAAATTTCTTGTCAGCCAGGTGCCCCTTCACCTCTCACTAAAGGAAGATGGTCATGTGAAGGGATGATGGAATGTAGCATCCCACTCTGGACCACAGAGACTCATACTCTGCAACAAGCCAAAACATGAAATATTGACCACCTAGCTCTCTCAGATGTTGAAATCTACTCATCAACTACAAATAAACAACTCCAAACAGAAATTCAGCCTTTTTCAACCAAATGAGGTCTGTTTCATTGAAACATAACATCATAGCCATATTAGCATTACATCGTACCACAATCATGACCTGGAATATACAAGGTTAAACAGATTGTTGTGATAACAACATAATCCACTGGTTGTGTGATTGCTTTGCTAGTGAACAAATATTGGAATGCATAGATACAGCTTAAGAGGTGTGGCAGTACCAGGTGACATATTTAGACCACCAAATCCAGAACTCACATCCTCTTCAACAATTATGGCTTCAGAAAGTGTTGCCTTCATACTGACATCTTCTCCAGAATACCCCCTACAACCAAGCAAATCCACTGCAACCACTCTGGTTCCCTGGAAAGGACTTCAACTAACTACCAATCAAAGATGTCTGGGATTCTTTTATCCAAATAAACACCTCCAGAACATGTCTTCATGCAGGTCCACCTCCCTAACTGCTGCCATGGATCATTAGATGTCCTTGACTCATTCACAAACCCAGTCTCCCTTAGACATCTTCCAGAAGAAACAGCTGCCACTGACATACCAACCTGCTCCTGTTGTGGAACAACAGCTGCACAGGTGAGTTAGAATTCTGTTGCTCAGTATCAGGGTCCCTCCTATACCATCCTGTGAAGAACCCTAGATCAGGGGTGAGCCAGGCTGACACCCCCAAGTTTGAACATCCAAAGTGGTTTGGCTAAGATTCTCATGTGATGCCAGCCAGTCAGATCAAACCTCAGCACACCTGTTTAAAAAAATTCTGTCTCTTTAGAGAGTCCCAAAGTATGTGTGCTGGTATCTGTGAACAGAGGAAAACACAGGAAAAGATGAACAAATTGCTAGGAGTAGTTGAAGAACATCCATGAACTTCACTTACACTCTTTCACTGATGAAATGCAAAGTTTGAAATCAAGCAAAGGGCTTGAGTCCTCCCATGACTGAGTCTGTGGTATCCAATGTCTACATCATCCAAATACCATATGAACAGTTTCAACTTCTGCAACATGTAAACCAGGACATTGCCATGGAACTGACGTGGGTCCATACACTACCCCCATGCCAGTAGACATACAAGAGGGTCTCTTTTGAGACTCCTGTACATGTGATGGGAACTCCCAGCCTGAAGGTACACAGAATCTGACAATAGGAAGGCGTATTGCCACTCAGGTGAAGCTGCAATTGAGCCTAAGGGGAGACCTCCTTCCAAGGGATCCAGAAACAAGATAGCCATTCACTACTTGGACCAACTATCTAATCCCGAATAGATGGATGCCATATCCATGTTTCAATGGGTCACACAAGTGTCCTCAGTCACCAGTTCTCAAAGAATGCAATTCTGGGCACAAGCCGGCATGCCTCTGGGATGACAAGCCAGCTGTATCATGTGGGCTAGGTTAGCAAAACTCTGTTTACACTTGCATCAGGATTCAGGTGAGAAGACATGAGGATATAAGTGAGATTTGAAGGCTATACTGCCGTCTAGGTTGAATCTGGCCCGATTGCAGAATCCAGAAAAAACTGAAAACAAGAATATGAACTACAATTTGACCCTGCAGAATCCACAGAAACCTGCAAGATGCGCTCTACCGACTGGTCAGAAACATCATCATGTACATGTGATATTGGCTGCAAGACGCAGAAGAAGCAGAGTCTACTGAATCAAAGAACCACAACAATCGCCACACCATTATCCTCCTCTAGAATTCCGGTCCAAATACCGCAGATGTTTTCCAAGGCGGTGAAGGAAGGAAGAAAGAAACTGCTACCAAAGGAGTAACAGATATTGTAAAAGACCACTACTACTCGACTCTGTGTGGGAGAGGGCCGTACTATCATGAGCCAGTTAGGCAAAGCGCGAAGTGTAGAAACAAGACTAGATTCATCGTCGAAGCTCAAACTTGAGTCAGCAACCTCTTGGCGAAGGATCTATACAAGCCATGAGCGACACCAGCGGTACTTGCCGCAACTCACGAAGCCAGTGAACAACGCGCTGCTTCTGGTCACTGCCTTCTTTCCCTAAACAACGAGCTCCTGGAACTATCTATCTCCTTGCTTCACTCGCCGCCCGCATTCCTGCTCTTCACCACTACCGTAACTTCAAAAATCTCTCCGCACTCGTGCAGATCAAGTATTCAATTTATTCCACCTAAGATTATCGCATCCAAGTGCAGAGGCATCAGGTACTTCCTGTCGCTGCGAGCCTGATCAAATCATTGCGTTCGTCGTGCCGTCGAAGTCTCGAAACAGCAAAGGACATCATTGGAACGAGAAACGCTAACAAGGGAGAGCTGGAGTTACGTCGTTCCACCCCTTCTGCCGCTGATTTCCGTCACTTCCTCTCCACAGCAATCGGCCGGCTGACAACAAGCAAAGGTTGAAGCAGACGAAGCCATGCAAAACTCGAAACTACGGAAAACAGCACCGTACAACGTCGCCCTGACTGCAATTCCGGGACCTCACCACGTCGTACTGCAACCCCGAACCAGACTCGAGGAATTATTCTATGTTTCAAATCCTCAAACAAGATCGAATTGAGCTCAAAAGCGATCCCGCAAGAAAGAAAAGAAAAAGAGAAAGAAAAATCCGCCCTCCAATAGACAAATTAATAAGCTCTTCATCCCCGCAACTTACTCGCAGCTCCTCCGCCGTTACGGTCCCCTGGGAAAGCTCCTCCGGCGTTCGTCACCCGCACTCCGGAGCGAACAATTCGAAACGAACGCTGATCAGCCAAGACGAAAGCAGTAGAGGCTCATAGGCGTCAAGGGGCTACGTAATCGTAGCCTGTGCGAAACGGGACACTAGCCCCGAGTTCTCCCCCCAACTAACTGCGTAGGGTAAAGCCCTTGGGTGAGGGCGTTACCGAAATTGGTGCTTGGCTTACACCTACACAAAACCCGTGCAAGCTAGGCTTCACATGGGCCCTAAAATGATAATGCCCTTGCCCAAGGGCTTTATCCGAAGTAAAGACAACCTTAAAAAATAATCCTTTGTGATCTTTCTTCATTTTCGCCCTTTGTTTGGGCATATGCTTATCTTGCATTGTTTTTGTTTTGGCACTGTTTTTGATCACCTCTTTGCGACAATCTTTGGTTATAAAGTAATTTTTTTTCACTGAGGATAGGAATTTCCAAATCGTAATGCCGCTGCCCAAAATAAGTACACTAATAATGGAGGGCTTTACAAAGAGTAATTTTCCCTACCACAAACTGGGACGGAAATTATAAATTGCTCAGGGTATCTCCCTCTTCTTCATCCTATTTGGCAGGTTCTCTCACTTTTTCATCCAGTGATTTCATGTTTCATTCACTCAGTTACTTTTTTTTCATCCTGAAAATGGGCTGCAGCCATTACGTTTGGTAACTCCCTGCTCCTAGACATACCCTACACAACATTACCTGCTCAGAAAAGTAAAGTGCCTCCTCCTCTGAGTGGCAGCAAAATTATATTTTGCAATATGCATTATAAATACACTGAAAAATTTATGTGTGGTCGGTCTTTTACATTCGGAAGAGCAGCTAGACTCTAGGCTACGCTTTAGATTTTAGGGCTACAGACAGTGCCGAAGAGGGTAGCATTGGACTGCTCTGGCGCAGCTAGAATAAGGCTTTCGACCCCTACCGAAAAGGTGCCTTGCAAATTTAGTGGAGGGTACAGCTCAGGCAATGGTGAATAAGGACCCGCTCCTTACTGAGAGGAAAAATCATGTTGCTTGGTTCTGATTTCAAAAGGAACCTTAGGTCCTGGGCTTTATTTTTGTTATGATGAAATTTTTGATTGAGTGTTGGGACCAATTTTTTGGATTTTAAACACCCCTAGTTTTGGTCATTTTCACAAAGAGTTTAGAGTCAGGCCAGTTTAAGATTAGGTCTAGTTTGATTTTCATTCCACATAACTAAATAAACAAAAGTCAATAGTATTTTGTTTAATTAGTGCACACAGCTAGAGATTATATATTATTAATTATGTACAATCAATAAAATGCAAAACTTGCTTAAAATGTAGGACCAAGCTTATATTTTTTAAAATAAGATTGTCCTTATATACTTAAAGAATCTAAACCTTTTTAAATGGGGCAACACCACCAATTTAGGTTCTAATTCAATTTTGAAGGAACTAGTTGTTCGATTAGGTTTCAATGATACTTCCAACAAAATTTGAGACCTTCGAATCAAAGACCTTAGAACCTAACTTATAACTTGGACTTGAATCTACCAACACTAGTAAAAACTTGGTCCAAGTTTTTTTTGAACTTTTTTATTTTGGTGATACCCAGTGAGTATCATAAGAGATTTTTATTAAAACAAAGTGAGTGTTTTGAAAAGCAAAATGCCTTGCCTTTTGAAATGCCTACCTCTTTGGCATGGGTAAGATTGTTCTCTATAATGCAAGCTCCAAATACACTAAAAGACTGGTCTAAGTTATTAGGTTGCATAAATATTAGAGTTCTCCCTTAATGGCACCCTGCCTTTGCGCCCTAGTTTGACCATGTAATCCCTATTTTATCCCCAATTTGAGGGCAACCATAAAGTGAGTGAAACTGGATATCAGTTCACAAGATTTGCAAGATTTATTCTAACTTGAGTTAATGAAGAATATGAGGAGCAGTGGAGTTGCAGGTAAGGCAAATCCAAAACTAGGGGTGAAAACTTTTGTGAGGAGTGAGGACGAATTTAGATGAGAAAACCAATTTGGTTCTCTTTTTGTTCCCTGTGTACTGTTTTCATGATGACTTTTGATTATTTCAGTTGTTATGTAGTATGAAATTAATTCTTTCATGGCCTATGTTCTTGGATCAATTATATTCACATGTGCATTATAACATTAAAAAACATCTTATGAGTTATCAATGATTCAAGTTCACAAGTTGGTTATCATTTATACAAAAAAACAATCAACAAAATGCATTTTTTCCTTATGGTTTCCACAATTTTCATTGATTGTGAAGTTTCTTCAAATTTTAATTCATCAATTTTTCATTTTCAATTTCCAAATGTTTTCAAGTTTTAGATTGTAAACAAAGATTTATTGCAAACTCTTCTTCCACATTATTTTCTTTCATAACAAACTCATTCATGACAATATCACAAGTTTCACTTATTTTGTTATCATTTTCTAATGATTATTCCATTTTGTGGTTTTCACAAAAGATTTAATAAATATAAAACTTTCAACTTTCGTCTACCAAAATTATCTTAAAGAATTGGCTTGTTAAAAAAATCTAACAAATGAATAATAAGCAAGGCAAGCTTAACAAGTTAAACAAACTTGTATTTGAATAGCAAGCGGGTGAAAACAAGCACATAAGGTAATTGTCGCAACCCCACTTTGAGGGAAGTGTGAGGTCACCCTTCACACTCCCGAAAATGGGACTTGGGAGTCCTCCGGGACTCCCAAAAACTCAGAACACAATTGCAAGGGTCAAAACACCTTGCATTGAAGTATTCTTTATACCGTTGGAAAGGTCTCGAAGTGTAGATGTCCAAAATGGCCTTGCATGAGCCATTTCGACATCTACAGCACAAGTTATGGTCAAAAGAAGGGTCGGGAGTCAAATTGGCAATTTGATTCCCAACCACTAAAAAGTCAAGAATTGACCCAATCCCGATGTGTGTAGGTGGAATGCGACACACCGTTGGAAAGATCTCAAGGAGAGTTACAACTTTGCTTTAGCACTCGTCCCAATCGGAGGTCGGAGCGAGAAGTTATGAATGCCCAAAGTTTCGGGAGTCTAAACCGAGACAATTTCGGGACTCCACTTTGGGAGTTTCGGGAAAAAGTGCCATTCGGATGCAAGTGTGGCGGTGAGACGCAAAGAATATTATATGGGGGAAGGTGGTGGCTTCCCCCGAGTCTGGGCCGTGGTGAGTCAAGTGAGTCCAAGGTTGCCCATGGCTTGTCCCAACACCAAAAGTGTTCCAAATGAGTACTAACCAACTTGTTGGTTGGTTTTGGATGCAGGACTGAATAACTAAATAGCTTGTCCCTCTTCCTAGTCTAATCCCAGAGCTTTCAACACACCCCTTTTACCCCCTTTAGTGCCGGAAGTTGGGAACGTGCCCCAAGTCCCCCGCATTTCCGCAACTTGAGTGACTTAGCCCCAACTTGGGGCTAACTAGGGACTTGGGAGCACGTAAGTAACAATGGCAAAACAAGAGTTTGGTACCTAAAGCATGATGACCAAAAATTGGCAATGGCAAAATAAGCATGAAGTAAATGAATAGGTAATAAAAAAGCAGGCAACGATGGTGAAGAAAACATGAACAAGGCAAACATGTAACAAGCAACAAAAACAAGCACACAACATGGTGATGGCGGAACAAGTGTGAACAAAACAAACAAGTAGTAAACATGTGGATAACAATGGCAAAACAAACGCGAACAAGGCAAATAAGCAAGAAGCAAACACACAACGCAACGATGGCAAAGCAAGCGTGAACAAGGCGAATAAGCAACAAGCAAATGGAGGCATGCACACAATGTGATGATGGTGGAGTAAGCACAAACAAGGCGAACAAGCAACAAGCACACATAAACACACACATAACATGACAATGGTGGAACAAATGCAAACAAGGCAAATAGGTAACAAGCAGGTGGGCAAGGTAATGATGATGAAGTAGGCATGAACAAAACAAACATGCAACAAACAAGCACACACAACAACAATGGTGAAGGAGGTGTAAACAAAGCAAATAGGCAACAAGTAGGTAGAAGTAGGCACACAAACACATAGGGCAATGATGACGAAACAAAGCATGAACAAGGTGGACAAGCAACAAGTAAGCACAAGCAAGCAAGGTGACAATGGCCAAGTAGGCACAAACAAAACAACAAGTATTAAGTTGGTGGAAGCAAGTGATGGAAGCATTTTGACTCAAAGAAAAAACAACTATTATTAGGAATTAAAAACAACACATAAACATAACAAAGGGCCAATTAACAAAAAAACTTTTGCAAAGCTTGGAAAGTATAATGTGAAAGGGAGTGAAAGTGTGTGAGGAGGAGTGAGAGAGTGAATTTTAGAGGAGAGAAAAATGCCCATTGGGCACCACCAAACCCAAAACCTTAATAGGGTTGGCTTCTTTTAAAAGCTTTCACCTAACACCTAATACTTAACCCCTACACCTACCACCTAAACCCCTTAACTAAGAACTAGATCCCATTAAAAAAAAATTACATAACTCGATTTTCAGTTATGGAATTCTAAAAAAAAGGTAATGGTCTTAGCTTTGGTGACGAGAAAAAACTGGAGGTTAAGATATTGATCAGGATATCACTTAAAATGATACCCAAACATTTTTTATGGGGAACAAATAGGTGAAAATCAGGTGATACCTGACACTCCTTGGGATACCCGCCCAACATTAACTGAAACCCATTTCAATAAGTAGGGTGTTTTTTGTAAGGGGTATTAACCCAGGCCAAAAATGGTGAAAAACTCTTTTGGGAAAAGAAATTTCATGCCGCCAACAGGAAGGCCTAAGCATGCACTCAAGGTGCCTTGCCTTTTTTCCTTTTAAGTTTGGGTGGAGGGGGAAGGATTTTTTTAAATGTTTCCCTAGTTCCCAATGTGTTATCATTATGTTCCTTTCAAGTTCCCAATGGGTTCCCATCAAGTTCCCCAACATGTTTTCCATAGCACCTCATTTTTATCCGATATGTTTTGGCAAATGTTGTCCTCTTTTCACTTGTATATGTGAACCAAAAGGGAGGAGCTCTATACTTCAAAATAGAACCTTCTATTTTGAGGAGCTTCCATAGTTTCAATTTTTTTGAATGATGAGCCAATCAAATTGGCTTGTTGCAAAAAGAAAAAAAATTAAACTTAAATTAAACCCTACAAATTAATAGGAGAGGTGAACATGTTAATATGTAGCTCACTTGATCGAAATTGTTAATTATTGGTTGCAAGGTATGGTAAAAACTTCGAAATCATCATAACTTGATTTGAACAACATTCAAATTTCATTATAAATAAGTGTGGATAGATTGAATGGATGAATCAAAAGCTTTTTAATCATGTTTTGTCAAGGATAAACAAAGTGGAAACACCACAAAATGAAAAAAAAGGCTCCAATGGTTGTTGATGTGGCATTATGGGGTTGCTCTCTTTCCAACCTTGGAAATATGAATGCACCATTTTCATGTTTACTACTGGTCACTTGTGTTGTTGGCTCAAATATGTTAAATCTCACACAGAGTCACTTATCCCAATTCTATTCTAGTTGAAGTGTGTTTAACTTCAAAGTCTAGGTGAAAAAATCATTTCCAAATTTTTAATTAATATTTCATGATGAATATCATTTTAAGTCAACATTTTTTAACACAAGGTCCAAATTTTTAAGTATGAAAATTGATTTTTTAAAACTTAATAAGTAGATTGAATTTTATTAAGTGAGTATTAATTTTAATTAGTTGTTGAATCCATATCTATGTAGTCTCCAATCGTGATTTGTTATAAAATTTTGTATTTATACCATTTTTAGCGTTGGGGAATGTGTAAGTTGTACCCAGAACTCATTTGTGAATTGAACCCAAAAGTTTTTGAAATTGAAAAAAATGTGTTAAGACCAAAATCAAAAAAATTTAAACTTGAAAAAACCAAACTCAAACCCCCCACCAAAAAACCTCCAAATAAATTTTATAATGTCAAAACCAAGATTGGACCTTCTCTTAAAAAGGAGGAACCTCATAACAACACCATGTAACAAGTTTCTAACTTTAGGGTTTTGAGTGTGAATAGAAAGTGGTTTTAGGGTTTTTCAAGGAAGCATGTTTTTTTTTCTGTTGGTAGTTAGGAGTTTTTGCTTTCAATGGCGTGGAGACAAGGAAGATCACCAAATGGAAATGTGGTGGTGTTTGATAGCATTGAAACTTTTGTGTCGTTTTTTTATGTTTGGTATGTATGTGTTGTTGCTGGATGCAGGATGATTGTGTGGCAAAGGAGATGCCAAATGAAGTGCACTCGGCAGAAATCTTGCAATGCAATGGCAGAAGGATATGCAGCAGTGTAGATAGATAGTGTGATTTTTGGCTTTCAATTAGTAGGAAAGTTGTTGAAGTTTAGTTTTTTTAACTTTCGATCTCAAAGGGAAGTACAAGAGAATCTGCTGCGCAATGTACTCAGGGAGGCAAAAAATTTATCTAAGAATTAGTATTGATGGTTGATGAGGGAGATGATGAAAAGTTTAAAGGTCTCAAAGAACGGCCAAAAACTCTTCTCAAAGTGTGTGTTTGGGTTGATTTATATATGGGTTTTGTTAACTTGCATTTCAAAAGAAAGTACCCTGATTTTTGGGAATTCCGAAAAACTGCAACAATCCATTGAAGTTACAGGGTCAATCATACAAAGGAGGATTATAGTTCTTTGTAAGATTTTTTTAAATAGTCATTAGGGGATGTGGATATGTGTTGTCTTCCTTTTTTCTGTTTTGTCAAGTGGAGTGGTGGTGTCAAGAAAACTAGATTGTGTGATTTGTGTGGGATGAAGGATTTATGTCACCGAACGTAAACAAGAACTTGAGTTCCTGTAGATGTCCAATGTGGTCTTGGGTTTGTGTGGTCTAAGAACTTTGAGAAGATGAAAGAAAGCTAGTGGGCTCAAGAGAGAGAGATTAGAGCGATTTGACCCTTTAGAAACCTCAAGCCTCTCTTTGATGAAAAATGCAATGTCTTACGTGGTTATTGGACAAAACTTGGGTGGTTTCTAGCTCATGCCAATGTGAAACTCTGATAATGTATTTGCTATTCAGTATGTATATGATTTGTATTATGTTTGTCTTGCACCCTAATTTTTTTGTCACAACTAGTTACAACATGGTCACAAAACAAAACAAACACATCTTAACATTTTGATTTTAAAAAATGATGGTCAGGATAAACGGACCAACGGTCAAATCACCATGTGTCTTGGACAATAAAAGTTTAAGGTTTCAAAACAAGTTGAACTTCAGATTCCATCTATTGGATCTTCAACTAATGCAAATGTGTGCTTTGTGAATGATTTGTAGAACAACAAGGCAACTCAGTAATGGGGCCTTCTACAATCATAGGGATCGCCTTGAAACATGTCATAATGTATGAGCAAGTTATGGAAGTTGTAACTAGGGAACAGAACAACAAAATGACTAGGTTAGATAAGCTTGTTAGTGAACACTTAAGGACTCAAAAAAGGTTGAGTCCTCACACATTGTTCCTCTACTTCTAAAGCCCAAAGAACATTTGTAACCTTCCACCACAAACATTTGTAACTTCCAATGCCACAAAAATTGCTCAATTTGAAATGAGGGAAGACATTTGCTATTTGGTGTAAGGGGGTTCAATGTTCGGTGATGGGTGAATTAAAATAGAATTTTCAAGCTTAAAATCTTTGATCATTGCATCTTTGTCTTTAGAATACAAAGAAGTTTTGTAAAGCCCTAATTGGCACACACATCAAGTTTTAAATCATTCAAAATGGACTAAAAATGAGAAAATATGGAGCTGGAACTAGAGAGGTGTCTAGAGCTATGTTTTCAAAAACATTGAAACAAATTATCACTCATCCTTTTCCTATGTTTTGTGTGTTGTCCAGTTGATGTGTCCAATGACATAAAAATAAATCAATTTGGTTAAAGAAGGAAGAAAATATTGAAAAATGTTCAATGATAAGTATATGTTTGGTGATGAACAGTTCTACCATAAGTTACGTCAAAGGCCTATCCTTTGAGAACATGTTTGGTAGCCTAGGATATAGGCTAGGTGGTCTAAGATTTTAAAGAAAGTTAATGAACAAATGAAGAACTCTAGCAGGCCTATAACTTCAAGTTTTCTGTCGTGAGGACCTTAGAGCATCCCCAGAGGTGCTCATCATGTGATCATTCACAGTAAATTGGATGAAGAAAAGTCAAAATATGGCGGTTTGGCTCAAGAACGATGGTTTTGGCTCAGCATAATTCCACAGTTTGCGGTGGTTGGTAAAAGGCAAAGCAACATTGTGCACCTGCAAAAAAAAAAGGTGTAATCTCACTGCTCCTTAGTAATTCTGATTGGCTCATCATAATAATTGGTCCAGATGGTTTGCTATTTGTAATCCCCAGTACCCACCTATTTGCTGTCCCCGTTTCAGTTTTATGGGTGGGGTTTCAAAAAATAAAGAACTAAACTTGGATGAGAAAAATATTTTTGCAGGGTCACATGCTCAGCAGCGCTGGAGATGCTCTTAGAGATTCCAAAGATACCTTCCAGCCTGCTTGAAAGTTCTGTCCAAGGAAGTCAGATACCTACAAAGAAAAAATGAGGTCAATATTTTATAAGTAACTTAGTGTATGCAACCCTCAGCCAATTTAGGCACCGTTTTAAATCAACCCCAAGGGCTTTACACTAGGAGTCAAGGCAGAAATTTTAAAATTATTTTCAATCTGCCCCAAGTTACTAATAAATGCTGAACTTTAAGGGCCTTGTATTGGCCCCAAGGGTGAAGCCAATTTGCAACCCTTGGGGCCAATGTTCCAGCATTTATAATATCCTGACATCAATGTTCTAGCATTTATTAGTAACTTGGGGCCAAACAACAAGCTGAAAATGCCCTCAAAGTTGGCCCCTAGTTTTTTCAGCCCTGACTCCTAGCTTAAAGCTGGCCTTAAGTTTCCAAGGCACCTCAAGCTGCACATTGTTTTGACAAAGAAATTGGGAATTTTTGGGTAAATGTTGTTTTTCTAGTGTAAATTTGAGTGATTTTGCTAATTTTCTTGCTAAATTTCGCCAAAGATCATGTATACCCCTGGCCTGAGGGCATTGCACAACGTAAAGCCCAACAAAGTTGATAGTGTTGCACAACAAAGGAAGTGTAAAACTTCAATGAAGAAAGGAAACTCCCTCCCACTTGTTGGGCCGGGATATTATGGCTTCATAAAGCCTGCTCCACATAGTGTTAAAAAACAGGCCAAGGGCTTTACGATTTTTAAATTATTTAAAAGATATTTTTAAAAATTCATTTTAAAGCAAGAAGGTGAAAGTAGGGGTGCAGGTGCAGGTGCATCCTTACCTATACCTGGAAATGAACTTCATCATGACCAACGTATGAGATAAGTTCTGACTTTTTAGGGTCCGAAGCACCAACCACATTGGCATGCAACTTTATCCAGAGATATATTCTAAATCCTGAATCCAACCCAAACCATGGGCATTGAGTCAACTCGATGGCCAGGAGCACCATCCTTGGACAACACCACAACAGAGCTCAGACACACAAAACCCATGAGGACCAGAACCTTCAAATTCAGAAAAATGACCTAAACAAGTCTGGGGCTCAATAATCAATCCCACTTTAGGGTGAGTTTCAATGTTGAGTGCACTTAGTCGAATATCCCATCAATTTTTAACATAATGTTTTTGGGTTTCCATGTGGGAAAGTTGATCACAAACTATTTCCAACATTGTTTTGTAGGAGACCCACTAGACCTACTCTTGGGGAAGGAAGGACCCATTGCTGATTTAACGTACTCCCTACTGTGGTGGATGTTCCACCTCAGACTCTAGATTCTCACAATTTGCGCCAAACTGACACGTGTAAAAACTTGAGAACCAGCCACGATCTGAGCACATGAACCCTAAACCCTGGACCCTTCATTTGGGCCACAGTGAACCAGCACCCACCAGTGCACCATCCACTGGATGCTCGTTATTACTCAGTTGTGGATGAACCTCAACTGAGTTAATATTTGGTTTCACCTTGCTAACCAATTCTGTAGGAAATACATCTCTTATATAGGTAGATAGGCAGGAAAAATAGGTAGCTAGCTACTAGGTAAGAGCTTTTTTTACTACCTACCTATTGCCAACTTGCTTGTGGGTTGTTAGTAGGTAGGTAGGAAAAAAAAGAAGCAACTGAGCTAACCACCATGGTTAGCTAGGAGACTGAAACCCAACAGAGAACTGTTTCATGACCACTTACCATTCATCCTTCATGGTGCACTGGTGGGTGCTGGTTCACTGTGGCCACTTGCTTCACTTGCACCAAAACCACTACTCTGGAGTCAGAACTATCATGGATGGAAACAATTGGATATGTGCAGAACAGTGGATCGAATAAGTCAATATGGAACAAGAACTCTGGTCTTTTGAGATTTGGGAAATCTTCTGGCAAGTTGTAACTGCAAGTTGCACTAGCCAGACAAAGGATATCACAGTGCATGGATTCTTCCTACTATTACTAAAAACCCTCTGTTCAATGATGTGGGGGGCCCAGGTTATCTTCACCATGTGGTTATCTTCCACCTATTGTCTACTATACTAACAGTGTTGGGTGGATATGCAGTTTGGCGAGTTCCAGTTTTCTGTCAAATAAGAAATAGAACCATCAGTCCCAGTTATTAAAAACTGAACTGAAACCAGATCTGATTTTTGAAGCCAGGTTTGGGTTCTATTTATTTATGGAACTGAAATTGGGATTTTTGAATAAAAAGAAAAGAAAATATTGGAACTGGGGGGCTAATCAGAGGTCATACAGCAGTTAAAGCAGTTAAATCGACAATTAACTCTTGACTCCAGTGTAGGTAACTTGGTACTAGACCAGAACTTGGTCTGACTTTCAGAACCAGAACCAGAATCAAAACCAAAATTCACACCAAGAACTGGATTGCCAATTCGATTTATGTGTGTAACCAGAACTGGAACTGTTCTAATTTTTTTTTTATAACTGGAACTGAATGTTTCCAAAAAGGAAAGAACCGGCCGACACTGGTTACTAATGAAATTTTAATTATTATTAGTCAGTCCTTGTGCTGTTAGCATTTAACCTTATGTAAGGTTACACATCCCCCAGTACTTTCTTTTGTCAATGTCAACTTAACTTCACAAATCTTGTGGACAAAGTCATTTTAAATTAATTTCAAAGACCAAAATTATTTTAAATTCAATAACTTTTTGCTGTTTGGTTTGAAAATTGCGAAACAACAAACAGGCACATTTCATTGTTGGGGGATGTCTGATGGTACCAAAAGGAGGCTTATTGTGTGAACACACACACATTCTTGGGAACTAGGCGTTTGACATTCTTGCGGGGACCATCACCATTGTTGTCCACTTTACATGATCCCATCATTGATTATTATTATTATTATTATTTCAATTTTTTGATGGCTTGCTCAAGTGATGATAATTAGTGACAACAGTTAGCCAAATTTGGCTAATAATAAAATATGAAAGTAAAAACTATATTTGGGTTTTTTTTTTTGAAATATGGTAACTAAAACCCTGGACAACCACTTATTTTTCTCAATTTCTTTTTTAAAAATTTCCAGGAAAAAACTACTGTGGACTAACACGTTAGAAAAGCGTTGGCTATGACGCTTATTGGGTAATCTAAAATGTGGAAAACATAAAAAATTGGGCACATTCCACAGTACCATTTAAAAGGAAAGTTTTGGCGGTAAACATATTACCGTAGCTTAGGGTCAGTTTCCACATTGACAAAATGAATAATTATTTATTTTCAAAAAATGCTTTTTAAAAAAAATTAGATTATTATTATTTTCATCATCTATTATAATATTTTGATAAGGACTCTGAAATTAATCAGAGTGTAGTCTGTGACAATTACAATGATTTTCAACATGTCAACTTCATATTTTCACAAAATTTCATTTCACGGCCCAGAGTGAACCAGCCCCCATGACTGCACTGCACCAGTCGGCCGTTCTGTCCAGAGGATGGGCCACGTTTCTTCATCCAGTTCCTGGTTAACCTTTTCGGCTGCTGACCTTTGACTTTTTTTGTAGTCGTTATTTTCCCAACCTGACCTTGCCCTCCCACCTACCTACCCTCCTGACCTAGCTACCTTACTAACCTACTAACTACCCTACTTGGCCTTGGCACATGCATATCTAAGCCTCCCCTGAAACCCCTGCTTTTGCCCCCCGCTTTGCCCCCAAACAAGAAGAAAAGGGCAAAAGTGGCACATCATTTTTTGGCACGTTTGGCAGTTTCAGCCGCTGCAAGTTTACTCAGGGGTAAATACTGAGTTTTTTTTTTTTTTAAATAAATTTATGAGGGGTAAATATTAGAACCTTTTTTTTAATCATATTTTTTTTCTAAAAAATACTCAAATTTGGGTTTTAATTTTTCTTTTCGGTTTTAGCATTTTGAGCTCTCTAATTTTTTGAGCTTCTAATATTTCGTGCTCTTTGGTTTTCTAAGTGTAGATCTTGCCACAAGTTTTAATTATTCAATGACAATTGACATTGTGTTATTGATATTTTTCTTTTTTGATTGTGTTGAAGTCGTGAGAAGTAATTGTCAAAAGAAGTGGAGATTGGTTCAATTGAGGAATTTATTCTTGGAGTTCAACATACCATTCATCTTCCACGTAATGTCTATTTTTTTAATTTTTAATTTGATTTAATACATACCTAATATGCACATGCACAAAGATTATAATTTTTTTAATAAAAAAAATATTAAGAACTATAACCATAATACATATTTTTATATTAAGAATACATATTTTATATCATACAACACTTGCTTGTTTTGATTTCTAGATTATATCATGCATTTCCATCACATAGGGGTTACAATTCATCTTATGGTAATTTTGTGTGTGATTGTATAAGAGGAACACAAATTAATTTGCCAACATATCTTTTATGGTCACCCATCATTCATGACCAAACATGGATCATGCTTCAAAATCCCAATCCATTGATGTGCAAAAATGGACCATAACGCAAATTTGGTGTGGAGGAAAGATGTGCAACATGGTGGGGTACACATGGTTGAGGTTGAAAGCACATACATCTCCCACATGAGAGAGTTCCAAAGTTTTTTAAAGGTGAATGTGGCCATGGAAAATTGGCGATGGAATGGAACATCTACAAACGGGTGCCCCCACAAGTAAATGTCAAGATGCCAAGGATCCAAAGCCATTTTGGCCATACGTGGTTTTTTTTTTTGCTTTCGCTTTCGTGCCATTATTATTTCATTTTTGTCATATCCTTTATGATTCTAGGTATGGCATTGACCACACCTTTGTAGGTATGCATGTGGGCATGGATCGAAAGACAATTGTGGAAATAACACCCACTACTAGAAATCTTGTTGTTTGCAACCCATCCATGTGTGATTATGTGCAACCAAATGTCGCTTGCAACTACAAATGGTTGCCTATGCAACTATTTTTCAAATTTGGATGAAGTTTGGTTTTCTTTTCAACTAGGTTACAACTATGACTTATTTCATCCTTAAAATTGTGCCACATGGCACATAGGCTAAGTCTAAGCCATGCCACATGGAACTATGACATGTCGCATGGCGCCTAGTTTAACCTAGGCCATGCCATGTGGCACCTAAGCTAAGCTGGGATAAGACATGTCACATGGCACATATGTTAAGCCTAAGACATGCAATGTGGCACTTGGGCTAGGCCTATGCCATGCCATGTGGCACCTCGGTCAGGTCGATGCTATGCCATGCGTCACATGGGCTAGGCTATGCCATGCCATGTGGCACCTCGGTCAGGTCGATGCTATCCCATGTGTCACATGGGCTAGGCTATGCCATGCCACATGGCACATATGTTAGGTCTAGGACATGCC
>Ga0209611_10004525_pt1 | contig 23732 bp, 16 predicted proteins | sample S1TSphgellanicum_3_FD_187693 | JGI IMG/M metagenome (GOLD analysis project Ga0209611, IMG submission 187693) | Host-associated microbial communities from peat moss isolated from Minnesota, USA - S1T2_Fc - Sphagnum magellanicum MG (SPAdes) (version 2) | ecosystem: Host-associated > Plants > Peat...
AATTATTAATTTTCAGACTTGAAGTATTAATTTTGAAAATCTAAAATAATAATTTGGATCTAAATTTCAGGTTCAAATTAAATGATTATTTAAAATATAAATGAAAATTTTTCATAGCTGAAATATAAATTTTCCATATTCACATCAAGATATTCAAAATTAAATGGAATATTCAAAATATTCCATTTTTATGATCAATTATAATTTTCTGAATTGAAATACTAATTTTTCGATTCGAAAATATTAATTTAGAATTCATAATCAATTTTTAGATCAAATCAGTCTTTTTGAATTAAAAATATCATATTCAAATCAAAATTTTCAAATTCAAATAATGTTTTACACAATTGAAATAACAATTTTCAGATTTGAATAAAAAAATTCAAAGTTCAAATATTAATTTTGCGATTCATTATATGAACAATATACATATGTATGCATATTATATATATATATATATATAATTTTAGTACATACATTAAAATATACCTCTATGTCATTGTAGAATACCTTTAGGATGCAACTAATTTGGTGACTATTGCGACTAATGGGACAGATCAACCTATTAATGGATGAAAATAAATGTAAAATTGATGGAACCAATAGAATGAAATTTTCTAATAGTTGCATCATAGTTGTGAAAATGACTAAAATAGTTGAAAGTTGGTCTTGTAGTTGCAAATATTCTCAAATCTAGTCGCAAACGACTATAAATCGCATGTAGTTGTAAATTGAATGGTTACATTTTTGTTGATTTCTACTAGTGGTTGCCATTAACAATGAATTGGTTCATTAATACTAATGAAATAAGGTTATTTTCAAATGAAATATAAATTTTACCAAATCATTTCACTTGCTAATTACTTAATTAAGCAACATGGATATCAATTAAATTATTATTTTGAAATATTTAATGTAATATTTAATATTATTGATAACTTCATGATTTTTAAGTTATGAATTATTGACACGTGTCACTATTTATGTCAAGTTAAAAACCTAACCTACGTACATAAGGCATGTAATCAACATAAATAAGCACTTATTTTAGGGAATTATATAGGAAAATATTTAGTCAATTTACCACTATTGACCATAAACAAACTATTTGTGAGGATCAATCCTTTGACCTCTAAAATGGAATCAAACACCCCTACCATCAAGCCATACTTGTTGTGATAATGTGTTACAGTGCATTCTATTTATCAAATATTTCATTTAAACATTACAAAAACATAAACTTTGAAAATTCATATGTTATTAAGATTTTGTACAAATGAAATGATTAAAGTTTAATTTAATTTTTTTTCAATAATGTACATAATTACATTTATTAACTTTTGAAACCGTAAAATCATTTGACCAATTTTATTTTTTAATATCACTATTCAATAACATTTCAATGACCATTTTTTTGAAAACAAAAAGTTTAATAAATGGATAAGATTTTTGTTAACATAATAATACTACCTATGTTAGGCTACTTTTAGCTATTTTAAAACTACTTTTCATTGTTTTAAGTTATTTCACCCTACATTATTAACGACTATTAATGGCTATTCTCAGTTTTTTTTGGTTATTTTTAGCTATTTCACCCTAGGTAATTTTCAGTTATTCTAAATTACTTTCGGCTATTGAAGGCTATTTCACCTTCTGTTATTATTGATTATTTTAAGTTATATTACCATAGGTTATTAATGGATATTGGTGTTTATTAGTGGCTATTGGTGTCTATTGGTGTCTATTCTATTATTGATTATTATTAGATATTATATTATAGGCCATTGGTGGTTATTTTATTATTGGCTATTGATGGCTATTTTATTGGTGGTTATTTTGTTGGTTGCTATTATATTGGTGGTTATTATGTTGATTGGTATTATGTTGATTGGTATTATGTTGGTGGTTATTCTATTGGGTGTTATTCTATTATAAGTTATTGTTGAATATTTTAGATTATATTATCATAGGCTATTGGTAGTTATTTGATTATAGGTCATTTTAAAAAAAATTCATAGGCTATTATTGGCTATTTTTAGTTATTTTACAACAAGTCATTATATTATATTTTAAATTATTTTAAATTATTATACTGAGGATAAGATAACTTATAATAACATAAAGTAGAATCATTTTGAACAATTTAAAATAACTTAAAGTAAAAAGCCTATAAGAAGTTAACTAAGATACCTTAAAGTAGGATAAAACATTATATTTTAGGGTAGAATAATTTATAATAACTTAAGATATAAATTGGAATAACTAAAGTAACTTAAAGCAATATAGGATATGTCATAAAGTAGGATAAGGTATTTAAAATAACAACATAAAAATAAACCTATTTACCATAATAAGTTATAATAGTGAATTATATCAACTAATAATGAAACATGATGTTTATATAGTGATATTATAGTGAAATAACTTTAACCAAGGTGAAATCATTAAAGTGCAGTGAACTTATTTCACTTTTAAAGTCCTATAATAATTTAGGCTCATGAATTACACCCCATTTTTGTACTAGTGTATAAAAGTTGCTTTCATTGTGAAAAAATATTCTAATTTTGAATTATGCTTGAATTATTTGCTTATGATAATTGATGGTTGTACAATGTTGGGTGCAAATAGGATATCATGAACCACACTTGCCCCCTTGGGTGACTCTTTATTGGGTGTTTATTCCAAAATATTCCAAGAATATTTTAGACAAAAGTCTTTTAAAAAATCTTTTAAAATCTTTAAAATTTTCATCACACTATTATGTTATGGTTTCCATAAAGAATTTACTAAAAATATGTCATTGTTAAAAAAAATCACATCCATTTACAAGTTCTTTCATTGTTTAAAAGCACTGGTTACAATGTTAAGGTTGATTTCAAAATTTTAAAATATATATACCAATACATTGAAAATAACATTAGGTGAAAGCAATTACATTTGGAGTTTTTCATTTTTAAAAAAATGTTAAATACACAAAACCACGCACTAGTTATAATTGTTTGTGTATGTGTTAATGTGATTGCAACGTGCCATGGTTCCAAAAGGACATGACTTTTTGGCCTTTGATAATGCGCAATATATGATATATTTTTCCATTATGTGTGGTCACCTCATTGTGTCACATCCAATGATGATTGTCTTATTTTTATATTTTTCAATCAAAATTGGGATATGCAATTGTATTTAAGGTCATGGATTGACCTTCCCTTACATGTTATGTCACAAGCCATGATCTATTAGTAGTGCACATTCAAGAGTCAAATATTTGCCAAAGCCTTTCATCTAATAGGATATTGGAATCTCTAAGTTTAAAAGCAACAAGTCCTTGATGGGAAGGGGGAGGATTAATTTTTATTTTCTATTATGTCTATTTGAATTTGCTAATGAATATTGCCCTTTGTAATTAGCTTAAGTATGGCTTCACACTTTCATTATTCTTTGAATAATATAATATAATTGAGGATCTAGGAGTGTTAGGTGAACGAAACATTGTTATTTTATTTTAATAAATATTTTTTTGGAAAGTGAAATGGTATGGAATGATGTTTAAACAAATAGTAAATAAAAATATTTTAAATTTCAAATTGCTATCACTACATTTACATATCTATGATATTTTAACTCACAAAAAAATTCATAAAATCAAAAACAATTATTCTCTTTTGGAAAAAAAAATCCTATTTCTTTTTTATGTGGATGTTTAAAACATTTATAGTCTTATAAAAATGAATTGAATTGAAAAACAATGAAATCTTTTACATTTTTAAGGAAGAAAGGAATTATGGGAACCATTATATCCAATTCCTTTTGGTCCTTTCTTTCCCCAAAACGTAAGAGATTCCATGCCTTATTTGGTTTACTCAAATAATAAGTTTATACATATATGAATTTGTACATTATAAAATTTGATAGATTAAGAAATTAATATTTGAAAAATTTCCCAAAAGAATTGTAGGTAATGTTTGTATTATATATTATATATCTTTATTTAATATAGTAGATGCAAATGCCTATGAAAATTTCATCAATACATTAATATTTATGATATTTTTACTTGCATGATAATTCATAATATCAAAAAAACTTGAAGTACCATTTGAGATAGGGATTTCTAATACATTTTTTCCAATACGGCAAACTTTTCCTTGGGTGGTACCACTAGGAGCCACCTTAACAAAATCACAAGAAAGTTGGACCCAATTTTTAAAATAAAATTCCATCTACTTATACAATAGTTTATTTAATTGGACTAGGTGGGCTATGTGTTCCCCACCTATGCACACACTCATGAAAAATAATGAACACCCAAAAATATATAATATGCATTAACATTTTGATTCCTAAACCATTCTGATCCATTTTTGACCGAATTCCTGACTTTTTTTTATTAAGTTTCCTTACACTTACACAATAGATATTTTTTCTTATTTATTTAGTACATGCATAAGGGAATGATCCAAACTAGTCATTAAAACAACAAAAGGTGAAAATAATTATCATTTGTGTTCTTGACAACAATGGCTCTTTGGGGCGTAACAATTTTGATTTTAAAAATTCATAACTAAATCAAAATTGATTCAATCAATTATTTATAAAAGACTTAAAATAGGTTGGCATTTGAAGTATTCTCAAAAATTAACATCCAAGGAAAATTCCCAAAAAATAGATTCCATTTGTGTTCTTAATCAAAAAAATCCTTTGTGTGACATTCCTAAAATGTTTTCCTTATACATTCAGTTTTCACATCAAAACACACTTCTTTGTAAATTTCATTAAAGCTTTGAATTCTACATGAATTGGGTAACCTTTTGATAACTAATTTGGAATGAAAAATTTTCTTTATGTGAGTCCTATGTTGTCGTGAAGTTGAATGGGTCGTAGAAATTTGGGGTGTGATGTTCCTAGTGGTACCACCCAAGAATAAGTTTGCCAAATATTATAAAAATTAATTTATTTTTAAATAATTAAATTGTAAAATAATGAATTTTCTTACCTTTTGGCAAAAAAAGAAACTAAAAGAACCATTTTATCCAATTCCTTTTCATCTTTTCTTTCCCATAAAGGCAAAAGATTTAATGCCTTGTCCCTTTTGGTTGATTACTATATATATATATATCAATGTACATTTTAAACGTTGATAAAATCAAGAATTAACATTTGGAAAATTCCAAAAGATAGATGTTTGTACCATTTATAATAAACATATCATATGTGCTTATTTAACTAATATATTAAAATGCATTTCAAAATGCCATCACTACATTTATATTTATCATATTTTAACTTGCATCAAAATTCATAATATCAACACATTTATTTTGAGAAAAAAATTATTTTTTTACATGGATTTAAAAAATTTTGTATGATAGAGAATTTAATACACTTAGTTATAATTTCATTAAAAACAAATGAAGTTAATTTTTTACTTTTTTACAAAAGGAAGGAACCAAGGAAACCATTTTGGTCAATTAGTAAGGTTTTACATATATCTACATTGTAATATTTGATAGAATAAAACATTGACATTTGAAATTCCAAAAAATAATTATTTTTTGTTACCTTTTATATTAAACATAATATATATTTATTTGAAATACTATATAAAAATACCTTTCAAAATTCCATCGCTACATTTAAATATGCATGACATTTTAACTTGCATCAAAATTCATAATTGATATCCAAAACAATTCTTATGTTTTGAAATTTTGGCCTCGTCTAATGGATGTCTAAATTTTTTTTAGTATTGTAAAAATTAATTAATTATAAATAATTTAACTAATTAATTATTATTTTTACCTCTTTTTGAAAGAAAGGAACTAAGGAAATTGTTCTAACCAATTCCTTTTGGTCCTTTCTTTTTGAAGAGGTAAAACATTTCATGCCTCATTCTTTTTTAACAATTAGTTAGCTTATATACATACATTAGATGTATATTATAAACTTTGATAAAATAAAAAATTAGATATTTGAAAAGTTCCCCCAAAAATGTAGGTGACATTAATTTGTATTATATCCTTATTGAAAATCATAGATAATTTAAATGTGGATGAAAAAAATAATTATTAGTTTTGATATTTTTGCTTATATCAAAATTCACAATATCAAAACATTTTCTTAAATTTTTGGTGAAGAAAGGAGCCAAGGGACCATTTTATCTTTTCCTTTTGGTCCCAAAAAGGTTACTAAAATGCATGGTCTTGGCCTATTATGTGGGGTATATTAATTAAAATAGTGACAATTATTGAAAAAGGATTAATTTTAATAGTTATTATAGAATGTTTATTAATGTGAAACATAATCAAAGTATATTAAATATAATGTGTACATCATAACCTATTTTGGGAAGGAAAAAGACCATAAGAAACATAAGATTTGTTGGTGAACTTTTTTGGTTTTCTTTTTTTCCTGAAAGGCATTAATTCCTTTTCCTTCTGGTTAATTAGTAAGGTTTTACATATGTTAATGTACATTGTAAATTTTGATGAAAAACTAAATTTATATAAGACATATTATGTATTTATAATAGTAAATGAAAATGCACTATAACAAACAATTTTCTTATCTTTTGAAAAAATAATATATCATATTTTTTTAATGGATTTTTCAATCATTTTAAAATTTAAAATGTTATATATATATATATCCACAATCTTATGTAATGCAATGTTGAGGAATTTGATCTTTCAATGGAATTTGAAGCTACAACTTTTGTAAAAATCAAATATTTAAGCTATAATATTGTGAATCGTAATCAAAAGTGAAAAATATTTTATGCATATATGGTATTTAGGTGAAACTGAAATACTCTTTTTTTTTCCAACTATGTACATTTCAGCATAAATCAAATAATTGTAAAATACATGAACAAAGGTGATAAACTACTCCAAACTAGAATCTATTTAGCCCATCTTAAGTGAACAGGCATGGAAAGGTGTATTTTTGCATCTATGTTTTTTTTGAAGTTTTTTTTTCCAATACCATATTCATAAGCAAAATTTCAATACCTTTTCCACCAATTTGCATCCCATTTCTCTTCAATTGAATTGGATTCAAATTGAATATAGTTGAATTTGAACTTTTAAATATTCAGATTCAAATATATTGAATGGAATTGGAACATCAATATATTCATTTAAATGAAACTTATTTCCATAAAATCAATCCATTTTTTTCATTAATTGATTAATTGATCATCAATGGTCATGCACAATAGCCATATGCAACCCAAGTAAATATGCATGCATATGAAAAAGGCATGTAGACTGATGCTAATTGATGTTGATGAAACGATTGATGTAGAAAAGCCACATCACATCATTGTTTACAACCTCAAAAAACACCAAATTGGATGTTTTATATTTACTTTTGAATTTTATTTTTATTTTTTATTGAACTTTTTCAAAGTAAATTTAAATTTGTGATATTGTAATAATCATTGATTAGGGATTGAACATATATAATGGAAGTGTATTTGACTTTCAATGTTTATTGTGTTTAAAGATTATTGGTTTATTTGTTAGCAAATTATTGAAAGCTTTCAAAAAATACTAGTGTTGATGCTTTTGATATTGCAATATAAATTGATGTAATTGTGAACTAAATGTTTGACATGTATGTGTGTTATATATTAGAAAATTAAACTTTAAACTAAATAATTGTAATTTTATAAGGATTATTAGCAAATTTAGGATTGTGTTTAACATGTTCAACGACCATGAATATTATAAAACAACACATACCTTGTCATTACAATTAGTTATGTCTATAACTATGGATATTTTTATAGGTACATTAAATTTTATTCTTTCAATCCCCACTACATTTTTAATAATTTATATTAATCATACATTATTTTATTTTTTCAATTTAAAAAGCGTTTAGGCACATGGCCAATTATGGTAAAAAAATAGCTAGATGGCACAATAAATGTACAAGCCATCCTAGAAAGTCTTGGACCCACCCATTTCATCACCAAATTGGTTTATAAGTGGAAAATTTTTAGCGGATTTTCATTGTGGAGAAAATTGCCTAAATGTTTTACATTTGAATGACTTAACAAATGCAAACTACAAGGATTATATTAAAGTTGAAGTTACTTTAGCCAAAAATATAAAATGAAATGGTTGGAAAAATTGAATATTTTGAAGAGTTGAAGCTTAATAGGTTAGGTAACTCACCTTTATCAAGCTTTTCTTCTTTCATTTCCAATTAAACCTTTGTTGAAACTATTCTAATTTTTTTTGTCCATGTTGATGTTGCAAGGTTCCTAGGCTTCTAGGTGTGTTTTTGTTACTAATCAAGTTGTACCAATTTTTTATCATTAATTTTTTTGGAAATAAACAATTACAATCTTAGTTGCAAAAGATAATTTTTTTGTCATAATGGACACATGTAGTTACAAACCTTGGAACAAACAAATGTGAAAAAACAATTAGTTGCAATATACTCCGCATGGCATGTATAATCACATTGGAATTTGCATATTTCTTGTGATTGCAAAATAGTTTCATCCATTGACTAATTATAGGACTATGCAACTACATATATGACTACAAAAACTATTGGGCAACATTTTTTTTTAAAATTAAATTTAAATGATTGAATTTTTTTTAAAATCACAGATATTAAATAAATTATTTATACTTATAGAAATAATGAAATATAATAATTCATATTATTGGTAAGTTCATAATTTCTTATCCTATTAATTGTTGACACATGTCACTACCTATGCTAAGGTAAAAACCTAATTTAAGTAGCTAGGTAAGCCACTTAATGTAGGTACTTAGGTGGGTTTAGTTAGGCACTTAAGGTTAAGTAGCTTAGATATGTAGGGTATATATGGTCAACATACTATCATCGACCACAACTTTGTCATTTGTGAAGTTTGATCCTTAGACCCCAAGGATGGATATCATTTCTTTTGCCATCAAACTAGCCCACTTGATGTGAAAATGTAGTATGATGCATTTTATTTACCCCATACTTGATTTTAAACATTACATAACATCTATTTCAATATTTCAAATTTTATTCATATTTTTCTAAATGGAAAAAAATAAAAATCTATTTATAAAATACTTTCAGTAATGTACATGATTAAATAGATATTTTTTCCAAATATCTACAATAATTTAAATAAATAAATTTTTATTTTGTTAAATTGAATTACATTTCGATCATGATTCATTGGAAATACAAATTCAAGCACATAATATTTAAATGGGAAATTTGAAAATCACATTTCAGAAAAATATAATAAATATTTTATTTCAGTTATATTATTTATGATGTATATATATTTCTATATTTTCAGTACTAATATAATGAATTAGATAATTAATGAATTTCATGGAATTTTATGTTATATATTTTTACAAATGTAATCTGTAAAATTTTAATTAAAATTATGAGAAAAAAAATTATGATCAAATAAATGATATATTTTTTAGACATTTGAAACCTCTATTTGATTTAATATATATATTAGACTTGATTATGATTATAATACATTATAATTTTACTAGAAATTTTTAATTAAGATGTATGATATAAAATTAAATAATCATCAGTTTTATTGATATATATAAATAGATTGTAACTCAAATACATTTAGTAAAAATATAATAATTTATATTGTTAGTTTCAATAAATAGTGCAAAATACTAATAATAGTTAAACACAAGTTTATTATCAAAAAAATATTATACTTCCAAAGATGGGTGAAAATCCTTTAAGGTGTACCACTAAGGACAAAAAGGGCTTTATCCTTAATGCAATCTATTTTCCCATATATTTTGATCCCCATCAAAATTAATGAATTAAAAAGTGTCAATTTTTTCATAAGTACCATATTTTACACCACTATAATTCTAAACTCCATTTAATCATCCATAAATGTGTCTTTACATGGTCAAAAAATACAAAAAAGGTGATGTTGTGTCACGATTTTAGTACACCTTAAAAAATTTGGACCCAAATGTCAAATATATTTTCATCATGAAGGTATTACAAATTGAAAAATTATTAGGCGTCAGGGTATAATGATGATCAATTGAACCAATGGTGATAAAGGATTCATCCACAAATGGGATTTTACCATATTATACATTTTGTCTTGAAAAATGATCATAATTTTAAATCATTCAAAAATATATTAATAATATTAAGCTTTAGTTTTTTGTATCATAAGCCATAACTTTGTTCATATATGTCATACACATTATGACCCATTTACATTTGATAAATGACTCTTGAAATTTGAACATTTAAAAATTAATTTTGAATTTCTAAAACTTTCAAGTACCACAATTTTTTAATTATGAGTTTTTTTCAAATATGGATGGTAGGTTACTATCATCATTTCAATTTTTTCCCCATCAATGTTTTTTTATGAAAAGAGTCTTTAACCTAATGCTTTATAAAATTGACTTCTTGGTGTCAAAGTTCAAAAGTCTTTTACTAATTTACCAAAACTCAAAATTAAGTTAAATGATTTTTAAAAATTCTTCAACATTCATATAAATCATTTGACTAAAATTTCCTTGATCAATGGGACATTATCAAAGTGAAATTATGTAAATATGTGACAAAATTTACACTTTTTTAGTTGTCCAACATTTTTTTTGGCTCATTTGATTGTTATCACACCCCACAATTGCCAAAATAACTATGAACAATTGTAAAAACAACTAGGTTTTCATCCATTCAATATTGGATGAAAATTTTACACATGTTCATTTTAACTTTCCATCCAAATATTGCCATGATTTTCCTTCTCTAGCCTTTTGATGTTATAGTCACAAACTATAATTGTAGTTGCAACTTCATTTGGTTATATCAAAATTGTAATTGCATATGTGACAACAATAATCACATATAGGATTCTACACATTTATAACTAAAATGACATGTATGACTAACCCAAATTGTACATAGTCTTAAAATTAGTTGATGTGGATAGTAGTCGCATGTATAGTTGTAACCATATGGTTCGAATGGACAATAATTCTTCTAGTGTATATATCCTTGGCTTTTAGGCATTGTGTTTCAATTGTTGATCAAGTTGTAATAAATTTTTTTTACATCATTAAGCTCATAGTACTATAAGAAATCACAACTTTTCAAAAAGTTCAACTTGACTAAAATGTTCGCATTGATGAAAAGGATGTTTGTTTTGATTAAAAACATGGGACATGAAAGATACATTGTTCTTTTGATTAAAGTGACAATTTTGACCAAGTGTTAAATCATGCATCTAGTCAAGAATGACAAATTTTTAAAACAATCCATCAAGATGCCCATGGTTTATTCAAATTGACCTTACCGAATGGTTGTGTTTAATGAAATTGGCCATATTAATTTGATTGGCTAACCTACTTGCGCTACCTAGTAGGCTACCGACCTACCTATTTACCTTACATATACCTATTTACATCTTACCTACCTATATCCAATGTACCTACTATCTACTTACCTATATATACCTATCTATTATTTATCTACTTACCTACCTACCTACATACCTACCTATATTTTACATAAATAGTTACATACATCTAAAAACGTAGGTAGGTAGGCATGTGTACCTACTTATCTACCTAGTTAAGTACCTACTTACCTATTTATAAAAAAATTGAAATTGAAATGTTGTTATACACATTGACAAAAAATTCATTGAAGTTTAAAAAAACATCTTAAATGCATTTGGTATCATATTGTTTCACAAAGTGATGTGGTGGTTATGGTCAAAACATTGGTGTGTAGCCAAGGAAACAAAGGTTCAATCCCTTTACCAACATATATTATGTGAACTATGTATATTCGTATACATATTTTGTACATGTATATAAATGTATAGTATTTGGTAGGTAGGAGGCCATAGTGGGTAGGTAGGTCATGGGTGAGTGCGTAGGTAGGTACTTATTATTTATTTATTTAATATATTTTGATTATTTTAAAATTGGGTTATTTTCTTGATTAAATGTTTTTGGCCACTGAATTTTTTTGGTCCAATTTGACTAGTACAAAAAATCATTTTATGGTCAATAAAAAAAACCACTAATGAAGTTGGACATGTTCAAATTAACTTGTCCAATATGAGCAAATGGTCAAATTGACCAAATGTTAAAATGGTTTTTGGACTAGTTTTCCAATCAAATAGACCATGATTTCTAGTAATGGGCATTGTGTTTCTATTACTAATCAAACTGTAACAAATTTTTAAGTGGGTGAGGTTGGGTGTTGGGGTGTTTTTATGGGTGAATATTTTTGCAAATAGTTTGTGTTGCAATGGGTAAAGTTCTTCATAGATTTGGAGTTCAATTCAAACCCCACAAGCTCCTTGATTTCTAAGTTTGGATTTTGAATGTCATTGTTTTTGCACAATTAATGTATGTGAAATTTGGTATATATAACTTGTATAACATATCTAAAGGTTGTACCTTGAATTTGAAAATTGGAAAATGCATAATTATAATGAATGAAAATTTTCAATGGATGTATAATTGTCTTCACAAAATGACTTTTGAAATATTTGGATACATATCTTTAGTTAAATTAATATATATGTGCCCTATTCATATCCTTTGGATTGGTCTAAAACACCATAAGTATTCAACTTGAAAAAATGCATAGGTTTCAAATGAAGATTAAAACTCCTCAAAACACCAAAATTGATGTTTTAAGCATAAATCATTTTTAGGTTCAAAATTTCATTGTTATGCTTGCATTGCAACTTCACTATTTTTAATCATTTACTTCAAATTTAATGCACATCTTGAGCAATAAATGCCTCGTTCAGCCTTGTTTCAATCAAATTTGCTAACTTTGGCATAAAGGCAGCCTTTTTTGGCTGAAATATGGGTTTTGGGGTGAAAATCCTACCCAAATGTAGGTTTACTTTATGAATTTCTCTATTACATTGTCAAAATATAAAGAATGACAAAATTATTGAGTTAAGGTTTTACTTAAATTACAATTTGAGGACATGAAGAAAAGACTCGATGGTTAATATGATTTGTAGAAGGAAGAAAATTCTAGCCTATTTTAAAATATAAAATATAAAATTTGTGATCCACATGATTTAGTATCTCCCTTATGGTGGGCCCTTGAATAGAAAGTGAGGTATTAAAGTATCGTTTTTTTTCGTATAAAGGGAGACATGTTATTCAAATCTAATTGGCATGGATAATTGCATGTTCAACATGACATGTTTATTGTGATTCCCCACAATGCTTTCGGCCAAAGTGTAAATTGATAGTTTTCCATTACAATATCACATTTTGGAGTTTTAACAAAGGTGCTCCTTTCATTTGAACATAATTGTGAATTGCAATTCTAATGGTGAATTTAGCTCAAAAAATCTGAAAAGATGTTATGGCACCATGGTCATAATGTCATTGTTTTTCATTTTTGTTGAGAAATAGGGAAAATAGTGTGAACAAAAAAAAGCTATGAAAGGTACATTCACAAATATAAAAGCCATACGAACTATAACCAGTGCTTTGTTTTTTATGTTTTTGTGTCAAAAATTATATTAATATCACACATTTCTTTTATACATTTTGATGATAATGTTTTTAATATATTTTGGAAACATGCGTAATAATTTGAAATGAATCTAATGAAATTTGAATTATCAAAAGCAATGATGAATCACTATAATTGTTATTTTACAATGATTTTACAATTTGAAAAAACTCATAAATGACTCTTAAAGGACTTGAAAATGACATAATTTTGGAAAGACTTTTCAAACACATATTCACACCAAAGTATAATGAAACATATTTTTGAATCAAAAGGACTTTCTTATGACATTTTGCAACTTACAAACAAAATATTCTTAGTATATACCTAGAATCTTTTAGAACAAATAGTCGCCGAAGTCCTTCCCAAGGGTGCACCCCTAGTTCTTTATTTTGTGAATGTATTTGAAACAAAATGTTAAAGTTGGTGTGTAATTTTATGCAATCATGCAATTATTTTGTGAAGAAAAATACACAATTATTTTCTACTACAAAAGAGCCACATATAGTGTTTTGCTACAAAGAATTTTTTTTGACTCTAACAACAAATCAATGCAACATCACCAATTTTACTTGTAACTTATTTCCAAACACCATGCTACAACAATTGTTTTTCAATTTAATGAAAACTTCAATTGGGGTAGATACAAGATATGTTGGTTCAAAAGCAGCAAAAGTCCCAATCCCAAAAGTCCATATAAATGAAAAAATTAACACTAGGATAAAACAAAAGTTAAAAACCAATGATTAATGGGCCCTATGTGGATATTAATCAATTAATAACGTCCATATGAAAGGTTGCCCATTTAGAAAAATCTTTATTATACATCTTAAGGGAAAAAATATCAATCCAACAAAAAATGATCAATATTGGGACTTTTGAAAATATGGCCCAAATTTGGTCATTCAAAAGTCATAGTTATTTGTTCCTTAGAGTTTTTGTTGTAATTTTTTCAATTCATATATTTTTTTCCATCATCTATCATATATTGAATCCTTATAAAAAATATTGAAATGAAATCATAACAAAAAATGCATTTGAATGCTAATGCAAAACCCAAATGATAGTCCATATGTCCATTTTAAAAATCCGTTACTATATAATTGGTTATGTTTATTGAATTTTTCTCCTTAATAAACAATTTTATTCAAGTTAGCAATATTAATCCATAAATATTTTTTTCAAAATGATGATTTTACAATGTGTTTGTGACATTTGAATAAAATACATTCTGTAGAAAGTTCACAAGGTCGCAAAAAATGAGCCACCGTAGCTTACATATACCCATTGACATTTGGTCAACCTTGTGGCAAAATTGTGCGAGCACCACACATGGCTTTGTTTTGACCCACATAATGTTTAGTTTACTATCTTGGATAATGGACCCCTTTGGAGCTTCACGAATTTGAGCCATTGTGAACAAGGGTGGAGTTTAGGCAAACAAGGCCGAGAACTTGTGAAACCCCTAATGAATCACTCACTTGGTGTATTTTCATTTTTGAAAAACAATTCCATAAGAGGAGTTGTGGTACAAGGTGTAAGCCACTTTACTAGCTTGGAAATGGGTTACATACCTATGAATGAAGGCATAACTTGAATCAACAAGGGTGAAAACTTGTGAACCCTTCGAAGGATCCTTTACCCAATATAATTGATTGTTGAAAAGAAATCCCATAAAAGGAATTGCACTACATGGTGTAAGGCACTCTCCTAGTTGGCGATGCATTTCAAACTTGTGAACCCACCCCAAATCAAGGTTCATAAATATAATAGTTTTTTTTTAATCAATTAGAAACCCATTTTATTGATTATGTGCCTAATACAAGGGATTTAGGATTTAACATTAAATGGAAAATGTTTTAAATTAATTTAACAATAAGGAAAATTAGTTAAATAATGATTACCAAACTAAAATCAAAGTTCAAATTAATATTTTTTTTGTGACAAATTCCACCACATGGCAATAAAGAAAAAAATCATATGAATGGCCATCATCACAAATTTAACATGTGACAAACTAATAATGAAAATCATGGGAAGTTCATTCATTCATAAGTTTGTACATTTTACACAAAAATATCATTGAAAACACATTTAACACATTGATAAATGTGTTGATGAATGAAATACAAACCTCTGAATGAATAAATGTCATATGAATTTTGCATCTTCTTAGAAATCTGTGTGTCAAATGTGTTTTCAATGCATGAAACATACAAATTATGAATGAATAGATTTTGCACAACTTCTATTATTAAGTTGTAAGATGCTAAGTTTGTGATATTAATGAAATTTAATTGCAAGATTTGAAATTTTCATCATATTTCAATAGCAAAGATAGGCGAAGTAGCCACCCTAACAAAGGATGGTCCAAATTAAGTGTTATCCAAACTAACGAAACAACTTCGTTGGATGCAAGAACAATGATGCATAAAAGGTCTTTGTCACCACTTCATTCCCCTAAGGTTAGGTCCCATTACTAGCAAACTTGAAAGGTTAGTAGCAAAGTTCGTTGTTAGTATGGATATGGAACTTTAATGGTTTAATATAATAGTAGGATGAGATTTATCCTTTAAGGCATTCATGTGTGAGTCTTGCAATTTGGAACAACAATATGTGTGAGAGTCTTGTAGGTTGTGATGTTCATGTAAATGCAATGAAAAAGCATCATGATTTGCAAGAGCTTGGACAAAAGAAGAATGATGAGGTAATAGTTCAACCTTCAATGCTTATGAACATTTTTTAGTTAATATTCCCATTGAAGCTTGATTTCATATTTTGTTGTTTTGCATTAAATATCAAGTCTTAATGTCTATAGCTTCTTGAATGTCTAGACTCCATGTTGGTGAAATTGTAACTTGATCACATCTTTTGTTTTGTTACATCCATGATCAAATCTCAATGTTTGTCACTTTTTGATTTTTAGAGTGCCATAACGGCAAGGTTACAACAAATATGTCTTTTGAAGTTATGCTTGAAATTCAATTTGTTTCTTATTGAACTTGGAAACTTTTAGCTTTGTTTATGGCTTGTTGAATGTTGATGCCTAAGAGATTAAAATGTTCCAACACGTTAAAAAGTTGAAGTTCAAATCAACATCACATTCAGGTTTTTATATGTTCTCAATGTTCATTCTTTGTTTATTGTTTATTGATTTTTTATTTTTCTTTGTGTTTTGATGTGTTAAAACTTGAATGTTGTTGTGTCTATTCATTACTTAACAAATTGGAAACTTGATTAATTGTTGTATGTTTTGAAATTGTTCCTAAATTCTTGTAGTTGTTTTCATCATTAACTTTTGGGATCTTTTGTATCAATAGAACTTGATATTTGTTTGTTGATTGAAACAATAGATTCACAAAACTTGTAAATTTTGATCAACAATATTATTTAGGATTTTTTTCCATCTCCCACCTATGGCATTTCTTTAAGTTTTGACAAAATTTAAGTTTCATCTTTTCTTTGAATCCTTGGCACCCAACAATCCTTTTTGTAATAATGAAAACCTCACTAACTATAGATTGGGTGAAACCTACCTTGTCTTCCACTCCATCGCCCATGATCCCGAACTTTATTGTGTTTGTGTCCATGGCCAATGCATTTTGAAAGGGAAAGGAGAAGGTTTATGACAATGAAAAAAAATTGCGAAAAGATTTCCATGTGCCAACATTTTAGTAATTGCATTTTATTTCTACTATGGGCTTGTTAGAATTGGACAACATCTATTGATTGTTTATGGTGGTGACATTGTTGTCACTCATCAAGTTTCTTTTTGGTTGTAAATTGCTTGTTGTAGTAATGTGGGGTCAGGTGCATGTAGTGCTTGAACTACAATGGGCAAGAACAATTTATGAATTGGGATTTGATTCCCCCTCAAGTACTTGGTTGTTGCAAGCATGTATGCAAACAACAATTTTTTATTTACGTTTCAATGCAACTTGGGACAAATGTTTTTTGACAACTATTCACCTTCAATAATCACAAAACCTCCCACGTTGAAACATTTGTGACCACAATGTTACATTGATCAAAATCCAACACCCGATCAAACTTAAATATGAAAAAATATTTAGCACCTTGAACATGCAACACTTTAAAAGATTTTTATCAATAGTTATGAAATTACACAAATTATGATAATCATATCTAGAGAAAAATATTCTTTGTGTAACCAACTGGATACACTTGCCCCAAAAACAAAGAACTCACTTTAGCATATAAGCACTCACAATTTTTAGCCAACCAACTTCACAAATTTGAGAAAAAAACCATTGGTCCAAATGTGGTGAAAGTTTTTCATTCTTAAAAGAAGTTTTAGGAATTTTTTTTTCCCAAAAAAAGATTGTTTTGAAAGAATATTCCATTTTTATTTTTATTGTTTTGGCCAAATCTGGCCAAAAAAAACCGATGTTGCTTAGTCATGAAACTGATGTTTTTATCCCCTTCCAAAAAAAGATAACCGACAAAAGAATTGTTTCCAAGAGCACTATGACCTTGGTGATGATGATTGTTGTAGATAAGGCAAGGAGGCTGCAATGGGGCAAGGAGAAAGCTGGAAAGCTAGGCAACTGTCCATTAGTTTTTGAAAGTTTAGACTTCTTGCATCCAAGACATCACTTGGAGGATGCCATTGGCTCTGAATTGGCATCTATATACCATAAACCCACCCCAATATTGTGTAGTACCCACTAGGCAAAGTGCTCTTATCGCAAACATCAAATACCTGGCAGTGCAAATTCAAGGTTCTTGATGGTAGTATGAAGAATCAAATGATACAATTATGTTCGTTCAATGAATCTTTAATCAAATTGTAGGAATGTGCTCCTGCAAAGGGCGTCACTTATGAAATTGCGGATTAATGTGTCACCAAAACAATCAAAGAAGAGAGTGTTAGCACCTTAACCCAAGCACCACCTGTGTTGCAGGTACTGTGTTTAAGCTTTGATTGAATTTGCATTAGTTTCTGCTTGTGCTGTTGATGCACCTTCATTTTCCAAATCATGAGCGCTTTTGATTTATGAACTAAAATCTAAATCTCTAATTAAAAAAACTACATGTTTGCATTACTTTCATTTTCTTCTTGTGGTGTGTGTCCAAGGTCGTGTGCATTTCCACATTCAATTGAATTATTTCAAAAAAGTTCCATCTCATGCTTTCACACATTTTTTTCCTACATCTGAAGTGAATCAAGAGGAGTCAATTTGTTTGATATACTTTCATTATCATTTATACACTGGAGATGGCATTGGGGAGACAATTTTATTTCTTAAGATGGAGGAGGTGCTGTTGTATTTGCTTTCATGAAGTCTATTAATATAACCAGTTGTTTGAATACCAGCTTCAATTTGCACATGTATATAAAGAAGGAATAATATATCATGAGACATTTTCTTGTTTCTTTCTAGCATGTCACTTATTTGGATAAAGAATTAACAATTCTAGATACTTTTGCAATGTGACACAATTATAGATATATACATACATGAAATGGTTACATTTTTTAAAATTCATTAAATTGCTCACATATACATTCAATTCAGATTATTTCTTTCCATATTTAACAAACATAAAAAAAGAAAATTATCTATTGTTAGTGTGCTCAACAATGTGACAACTTGGAGGACATTGGATATTGTACATTACATTTCCAGTCTATAGTTACGAAGCAAATACATATTTGTTGATAATAAAGAGGCATATACATACATATATACATACATACATACACACATACAGTTGATATTCCAGTTAACTACCAGAAATATGATAGGAATAGAGTAAATGCTAGGGTGATATAGCAAAGAACTACACCTACAACGATCGTGCCAAGGATAGATCCGTCGGTAACGAGAAATCCCAGAGTTTCCTTTGGCACCCTAACGTAGGCGCCACTCGAATAGGCAGTGAGCACACAAATATAGGAGAGTCCAAAGAAAAAAGCAGGCAATCTAATTCTATCCTTGATTGTTTGAAAAGGTGTCCGAAATACCTCATCGTATGGCCAGACTGCCCACACACAAAGCCAGACCGTTATAATGGCTAAATAGAAAGCCAAGCTGTTACACACCCAAAAAACCTTGACTGCTTTGTAGTTCGTAACGTCGCTGAAAAGGAGGAGTACCCAGGTTGCATATGTAACGGTTGCTATTAGTGCTGCACCAACGAGAATACTGTTTGCGGCCTTCAGGGATTGTTTGTCTTCATCTGTTGGGGGCGGCAACGCCGGCGGTTGCGGTCGCTGAAAGATCCGATTGCCTACCGTTACCAAAAGGTTTCCCATTGCCACTAACTCAGTCTCGGTTGCTGCTGAGTCCTTTCCGCCTTGGGTGAAAGACCACCTACACTGGTACCATGGTCAACACCCCGAGATTAATTATAAATTGCTTGTAAACATTACAAATATCGCATGCTTAGACTAAATCAGGGTCTCTGAGTCCAAACCCTAACATTTATTGCGTTTAATATGGCCATTAAGAGGCCTCCCTCAAGAAGGCGAAGGTACCTACCCGTGTAGGTGGTACTTGTTACTCCTGCCCGTCGTTTTCAACAGAAGTTGGCTTTGACGTTTTACATCCTCATGCTTTGGTTTTCAGATCGTCGTTAGAAACTGTCGCAGTAAGGGGTTTTCCAGTGCAAGAAGCTGCGGGCTCTTATGAATCGGAAATTAGGATGCAGAACTGTAGCCGGAGAAGGAAGAATACTAGAGGAAGATCATACGGAGCAGAAACAAAAAGCTGATCGGCAGACAATACATCCAAGGGGAGGAGAACGGCAGAGATCACGGAGGTAGGAAAAAAAACGTTTACGAAAGAAGAGCTGGAATGGTGCCCTGCATTCTACGACAAGGGAGCAACTAGGAGTGTCTTCGCATGGAATGGAGCAACTGTGAAGCTGGGCACGCCTGCATAGAGAGTGAAAAGCGATAGCCGAACGAATCTAATGCATTATCGTGCATGCAAAGGAGACTGGTGCTCTAATCGAACACATAAAAAGCATGCTTGTTTGACAGAGAAATTATATCAGATTTAATTTGATCCCGGGCTTTGAGATTAGAGAATGCTGAAAGGAAAAGAGGGAATACCCTTACAGAGAGACAGAACGTAGAAGAATGAGGAAGAGATAGAAGCGAGACCGATGTCTGTGAAAAGACCAAGCGCGGCTTGTGATTGAAGAGAGGAGAACAGACACTCAAATTTAAGAACATGGCAACTGGATCTTCCAGACAAGCGACCGACTTTACTGACGCCCCCCGAGTTCCAAGGAGAGGCCAAAAGAAGGTTCTAAGCCATGGCTCCTGAGACAGTCGAAGAGAGGAGTAGCAGATCATGCGTCAGCTTGATTGTTGACCACTGTTTTTTACAGGCAACACAACCGAGTGTTGGGCGGGAATCCGGAGTCCATGAGGTGGGGCAATGAAGAAGTGCAAGTGGAAGGAATCAAGGCTGAAAAGAAGAGGGAGTTCAGGGCTAGTGTCAAGAGAAGGAGTTAATCCATCTGCTTGTCCTTATCCAAGATTTAGATTTAGTTTCATAGAGATCAACCCAAAGAATGAAAGGACTCATGAAAATGCAGCAACTAAATGCGGGTTTCAATCAAAGCTCGCAAACAGTACCTGGAAGAAGCTGGGTCAGATAAGAGTTCAAAATGGGTAACTCAGTTCCAACAGTCTAGGAGCAACTCTAGAGTACACTAGCTACACTCCCTTTGCAGGGACCGGACTCTGGAGCAACTGTTGGAGAATCACTTCATACCACCTAAATTGTTTGTGGGAAATTTTGCATCCACCCAAAACGGTTCTTGGGTTATTTGGACTGTCGCAAGATTCTTTTTAGATGCCTTTTAGTACGGCACATTCCAAGGAGAAAAACATGAAAGTCGCCATATTTAGACACTGGGTTCTTGGGGGTTGCCAAAACATAGCTACCTGGAATGTTTAAGTTGTCTACGATCCTCCTCTAAGGGTCTGACCTGTAACCAAATTTGGCTCTCTGCTCTTGTGGATGGTTGCCACTTTGGCTACCACAAAAAATTCGAGAAAATAAAAAATGGAAATAAAACTCTTATGGTTGCCACTAGCCATGGTGTATGCATATGAGGATACACATGAATTTGATTTTCTAAGTTCCCATATCCTTTTAATGGCCGGCCAGAATCTCTGTGTTCACTTCATAATCCTTCTTCCAATTGTAGGGCAGTGTCCAATAGTGGGTAAAATCCCAAATCAAGACCTGCTCCACTGTTTTTAGTGAAATCAGAAGTTACATAATTACCCAGCTCATTTTTTGTCCATTGTTTGGGGCTGTTTTTGAAAAATGGAATGCCCACTTAGGTGGGCATGCCATTTTTCAAAAAGCCCTGCATTTCTTTTCCCTTTATTCCTGGGGGAAAAAGATAAAAGAAATTGAAACGCATCTTTATGTTTAGTAAAGCCCTTGGCTATGGCCCAGGATCAGGGCCATGCTAGGATTCACCTTGTGCAGGCCCTTATTCCAGTAAAGCCCAGTTCACCTATACTAAGCATGACCTTTCCCATTGTCATCTTTTGGTAAGCTTTCGATCCCCTTCACAAAATGACAGAAAAAAACAATTCCCAAAGTCCAAATGACGTGTATGTATCTGTGGTACCTTGGTGGCTTCAGCACAAATTATATTATTTTAAGAATGCTGATATTTTCAGAAAATACATTTCTCACAAAGGAAACCTTTTTGTGAAGGAAAATAAAGAATGTTTTGAAATATGTTGGAATACATTTTTCTTTTCAAAACAGAATCTTCAAAATTAATTAATTATTCAGCAGACATGTGCCAAAGCAGCCTACTTGGGTTGTGGGTATGTAATCCAAGCCTGACCTTATCCATTGATATTTTTAGTGCACTTCGTACAAAAAGTGATGCTTTTTATTTCCCTTCCAAAAGAAAAAGTGCAAACAAAAGAATCGAGTTTACAAATCAATAGAAGAGTACTGACGCAATTCTTTTCCTCCCAGTCTGCCCTTTGCTCCATTTTTTTCACCTTGGCATTTCCAGTTTGCGTCCATGTAATATGAGTTTTGAGCATGTTAGAGTTGTTATGGGGGTATTAACATGTTACAAGACCAGACATGTCAGATGGCATGTTAAGTGCCCTTTGGTATGTGTAACATGTTACGCGAAGAGTAAAGCCCTAGGGTGGGAGCATTCTCAAAATAAGGGGCCTAGGACAAGGGGGTAGCTGCATCCGCCCCTACATTTTGGGAATGTCCCCCATCCATGGGCTTTACCTATGGTAAAGAATGAGACAAAATTCATCATGAACTGAACCTATATAGATCACAAGGCCTATGAATAGGAGGGTTCTTATGTCTATTCCTCAATAGTTGGAGAGCACTTACACCTGTAAGTAGGCATGATTTCCCTCCCCCCTTTAGGAGTAGAGATAATATCCCTCCCAATTTCTAGGTGGGAAATTCATGGATATAAGGTGCCCTTCACATACACTACCAATTTTCTCAAAGTGCTTTAGGGGTGGGTGCAAAACATGACAAGTTTAAAAAAAGCAGGGCAAAGGGCAGATTAAGGGGGAAAAAATTGCAGCATACTCTTATACCAACTGCATTAACAACTATGGCCAAATGTAACTTTAGGGTTAGGGTGTATATACAATGTACCATAAACCCATCCCAATAGGTATTGTATAGTACTCACTAGTACCTTGTACGGAGTCAATGTAGGTAAGTATGTATGGGTGTTTTCTTTTCTTTTTTCCCTTCTTTTTCGGTTTTCTGAAGGAGTGTCATTAGCAATTCATCCCAAGCAATATTTAGCAACAATTGGCAACATAAAGATTGAAATCTTTCAGAATGGTAGAAACTGACAAAGAAATGCCCCAAAAATAGAAATTGTATCAAAATGTGCCAACAGTTTCCCAAGTATTTTTTTTCCTCAGAAGTTTGACAAATTTTTGTTTACGTAAACAAGGGTTTTTTGACAAAATATTCCTTTTTATTTTTTGTGGTCAAAATTTTGCTCAAATTTTCCAAAGAGAAAACATTGGCAGGTACTGCTATCAATAGAACACATTTAAAAACTACACTCAAATCCAATATTTTGGAACATTTGACCTATAATCAAAATGTAAAGTTGAGGAATTTGAGGATTAAAACTTAACAAATGGTTCACTTTTGAAGACAGAAAAAGGTTTCTATGGTAAGAGTATGATT
>Ga0209611_10004526_pt1 | contig 23729 bp, 11 predicted proteins | sample S1TSphgellanicum_3_FD_187693 | JGI IMG/M metagenome (GOLD analysis project Ga0209611, IMG submission 187693) | Host-associated microbial communities from peat moss isolated from Minnesota, USA - S1T2_Fc - Sphagnum magellanicum MG (SPAdes) (version 2) | ecosystem: Host-associated > Plants > Peat...
GGGGTGGCCTCTTGGAAACATCAGGGGTTGTTAGGAAACCCTCCCTTTTGGCCCACCACTTTGGATGCTGGTCTCAATGTGAAAGTTTTCGCTTTTTCAAAGCAAATTCCCAATCGAGCTTTCTCATTGTGGCTTATCATTGTGGTGGACTGGCACTCGACATGGGAACTGGGCCAGGGACAACCTCCACATGTAGGCCCGCTATGTGAAACCTGCTCCTCTGGCGCTGGTTTTGTACTGGGTAAAGCCCAAGGGCACAGGCTTTACTGGAATAAGGGCCCCATGAGGCAGGGTTGAGAGCAGGCCTAAATCGAGGAAAGCCCACCCCCAAGGGCTTTGCATGGCGTAAGAACCAACACAAGGTCTCACAGGAAATCTTTTTTAATTAAAAAGTTGTGTCATCTTTTACACTCAGTAACGCCCTCAAGTAGGGTAGTTCCAAAAGTAAGCACCCCTTGGCTCAGCCTTGAGCAGGCACTTACTCTGGGGTGTCCTTGCTCCTTGGGCATTACCCTACACTTCATACTTCATCACTCATGTCATTAGCCTATTGCACATGCATTTCTTGAGTACTGAAAAGTTTTTGGGGAAAACAAAATGACATTTTTCCTGGATAGTTTTTTTAGTAATTAGGCAACAATGTGCAATTACCTATGTCACAATTGTTTGGCAATTTGATTTTGAATTCCTTATACCTGCTGTCTCATGGTTTTCTTTTCAGTGATTTTAAAATTTTGAAATGCGACATTTTTTTTCTCAAAAAAAAACACATTTATTGCAGTGGAAAAAAAATTCCCTCAATTTTTCCCCTACAAAGTTTCACAAAGTAATGAAAAGTTGCCACAAAACAAATGGCTTGACCTCAGTAGGTACAATCATTCATGATATGTGCAAAATGTCTAGAATTACAACATGATCACAACTGCCTTTCTGTGTGTAAAGAACCAACTTTCCTATAACTTTCCTATTTTGCAGTGAGATGGCACCTTCCATAGAAAGATTTTTCTCCATTGGCTTTCATGTGTAAGGTGCCACCTCTCATGTCTCTCCATCAATCAGATGATGAAACATGAAGCCCTGAAAAGACTAATAAAAAAACAAACACCCACCCAAAAGGGGAAAGGGAGGTACAAAAGAGAAAATATCGTGCTACCAGGAAACAACACCCAAAAGCATGGATGCATCATTAGAAGCTATAAAAGAAAGCAACAGGGATTCACCTAAAGGGGTCAAAATAATAACCTAAGACCTAAAACTCTCATTGATTGTGTGGAGCATATCCAACAAGGGGTAGGAAACCTAAAAAAGTACTCAACTTAGAAGAGGTCTCCTCAACTCCAATTGTTCAATGCCTCCAAATGGTAGCATCCTAAACTTTTTATAAAGCCACAACCAACACCTTTTGCCTATGAAATGAACACAAAACTAACAATGGAAAACCTTTACAACGCTTAGCTAATCGAAGCATGTTAGCACATTGATGAAAGAAGTTGTATGCTTGTTGATGTAAGCACCCAAATATCTCTATGGCAAGAGGAAAAACATCTCCAAGGTGCCGATTGTAGTAGAACCCATCCTTTGCCTAGGCTATAATTGTTGAAGTCATTTTTTGAAAAATGGTTACTCACAAAATGAAATTTGCTTGAATGGGATTGGTGATGGCCACAACATTAATGATCTAGTGTGGACTCTATTTGAAATGAGCATGATATCAACCCACTAACACAAAGGTTGGAAGGAAGGTAACAAAAGGACATGTGTCTATTCACACAAAACATGAAACCCAACATCTATGGCAATGGATGCAAAAACATTTCAAACAACATCATGGGTATTTGGTCCTATGCAAAATTCAAAATGGATGCAATAAAGATTAGAACACATGTTAGAAATCATGTTAGAAAAAGAATGATTGTACAAACTTTTTGAAATATTCTTTTCAAAATGATTAGCTCCCCTTTTTGAAAATTGTTCAAAAGGAGGGATACATGCCAATTTATCCTCTCCCCGCCACTTCAAGATGAAGCTAGTCCATCTTCTTCATCATGATGTACTTCTATTTCTCTTGATGAAATATCACCAATGGTAGTGTTTGATGAAGCTTGTGAGGACTTGTTTAAGCAATATCCAAAAAAAGGAAAGGAAATTGTACGATGGATCCATGAAGTTCCAAGATGTTTACACAACTTCCCTACCGTGAGTTGAATCCATAATCAATGAAAAGGGTGCAATGCATCAAGTGAGATGTAAAATTTGAACATTTGTTTGAAGGAAAAAAAACTTCTGATTCCAAAGCTTGACAATTTGATGAACCATGTTGGACATTAAAAATGCAAGGTGTCTAGGACAATTCTTGACAATTTTTTGTGTCCTTGACAATTTGAACAAACTCCATGAAGTCTACATCTATTTTTGCATCTATAAGTCATTTAGGAATTAGATTTCTTTTGGAGTTGAGTGTGGATTATCCCTCTTCTTCAAAGGAAAATATTTCAAGAAGTTGTAAATTACCCATTTCTTTTTTATTGAGGTTATGGATTACCCACCTCTTGTTGGTGTTATATTTCATGGTGTTCATCATGTATACATCCATGGAAGAAGTCCTTGCTATCCTTAGGAATCTTGAATAGGAAAATTAAACATTTTGTGAATTTGTTGCTCATTTGCAAACCAATCAAGTTTCGACCTCCTTGGGATGCATTTCGACAACACAACCCAACCAAAGGAGCCACAAATCAACCTACCTGACAAGTTTGATGACACATGTTCAAAGTTTCAAGGTTTTGTCAACCAAATGCATTTAATTATCTGATTTCATTTTCATCAGTGTCCAACTAAACCAACTCAAATTAGACTCATAGGCACCTTGTTGTCAAGCATGGCCCTTACTTGGTTCGCACCTTTGTTAGAGCATCAATCACCTTTGCTCAACAACTTTGAAAAGTTTCATGAAAAGTTTCATGAAAAGCTTAATGCCACCTTTGGAAATTCAAACAAAGAACACAGATCTAACATCAAAATATAATCTTTTCGTCAAGGATCACGTTTAGCTACGATATATGCATTGGAGTTCAAACAATTGGCTTGCGATTATTCATGGGGTGAAACAACATTCATAAATCAATTTTAGGTTGGGTTACAAGATGACTTAACAAATTTATTACTCACCTTGCCAGACCTTTCAACATTAAGTCAAGCCATTGCACAAGTTGTTCGGCGTGACAACAAGCCTTTCAAACATCGACAAGACAGGCGCCATGAACCCACATCAACAACAAAAAAATAAATTGCACCATTAACAACACAAAGGAGTTTTCCACCTGCAATGCTAGCCTAACCTTTGACAACCTCACCAAAGGACAACCCCATGCAAATTGATAAAACAAGATTCAAGTCCTTCATGGAACAAGAGAAGTAACATCGACATACAAATAAATTTTTTTTGTAATGTGAAAAACTAGGTCATGTTACTCATGAGTGTCCAAAAAAGTGTGGACCACATGTAGCACACTCCATCTCTATTATCAATCCATAACTAGAGTCAGAAAACAAGCATGTCCAGTCTTAGTAGGGACCATGAAACTGGACCTTGATGCATCATGTAATGAAAATGGTCTTAGCCTATCTTCAAACCTAACACCATGTTTGTTAATATCAATCATTGTTAAATATACCAAGCTTATGACAATGGAGGCCTAAACATTTCTTGATTTTAGCGCATCAACATGTTTTATGGAAAAGGAGTTGGTGTAACAATACAAGTTGGTTTTAGTGGAAAAAAACACACCAATGTTGTTTGAGGTCATTAATGGTCGGAGTTTTTCATTAAGACCAATCACCCATGAAACCAAACCATAAAATGTTACCATTGGTTCCCACACTAACAAGGTGGTTTTCAATGTCATTTCATATCCAAGAAGTCTTGTCATCATTAGATAATCTTGGCTTGTTCTACATAATCCATAAATGGATTAGCATATGAGGAATCTTCATTTTGAAACAACATAACATGCAACCCTAAAGTGTGAAACCTTTTGTCAAAAGCATGCAAAAATTGAAGTAGTAGGGAGACCTCGCACTATTAAAAAAATGTTATTATTTGACAAAAGAATTAAACCAAAAACCACTTATTTTGACATTTGGTTACATTTGACCACTTGGTCATACTAGTCAAATCAATTTGACCACATCCAACTTGACTAGTGGTTTTTTTTATTAACTATGATGGTCTTCTTAACTAGTCAAATTGGACAAAAAATCGGACAATCAAAAAAATTAATTAAAAAATAGCCCAAATTATTAATAATAAAAATGAAATTAATAAATAAATTTTAAAAAATTATCTACCCACTCACCCATGACCTACCTACTCACCATGATTTCCTACCTACCTATTCATAAGCCATCTAGGTGTTATACATTTACACATTTACAAGGTATATATATGAATATACATACTCTACATAGTATATGTTGGTAAGGAGGATTGAACCTTGATTTTTTTTGTTCCAAACTAATGTTTTGACCATCAAACCACCACACCACTTTGCAAAACAATATGATTCCAAATGCATTTAACACATTTCCTTGAATTTCAATGAAATTTTTTGTCAACAATTTGAACTCAAATAAGTAGGTAAGTAGGTATGTAACTAGGTAGATAAATAGGTACACATGCCTACCTACCTATGTTTTAAATGTATATATTTAATTATGTAAAATATAGGTAGGTATGTTAGTAGATATGTAGGTAAGTAGGTAGGTACATATAAGTATGTCAATAAATAAATAGGTATGTAGATAGTACGTAGGTAGATAGGTAGTTATATAAATAAATGTTAAATAGGTGGTAGATATGTAAATGATAGGTAGGTAAGTAGGTAGATAAATAGATGCTAGGTAAGTGAGTAGGTAGATAGGTAGTTATATAGGTAAATGCTAAGTAGGTGGTAAATATATAAATGTTAGGTAGGTAAGTAGGTAGATAAGTAAGACATGTAGATGAATAGGTAGATAAGTAAGTAAATATGTAGATGTTAGGTAGGTACATGCCATAAGTAGGACATAGGTAAGTATATGTTAGGTAAGGAGGTAGGTAGGTAATTAAATGAACATAGAAAGTAGGCTAGGTAATTAATCAAATTAATATGGCCAATTTTACTAAACATGGCCATTCAATACGGTTGATTTGACCAAGCCATGGGCATCTTGATGGACCATTTTTAAAAATTGACCCTTTTGACTAGATGTACGATTTAACACTTAATCAAAATGGTCATTTCAGTAAAAAAATCTAACAAAAAAAACCATGTATCTTTCATGCCCCATGCCTTTAATCAAAACAAACATCCTTTTGGTCAATGTGGACACCTTAATCAAGTTGAACCTTTTGAAAACTCATGATTTGTAATAGTGTTGATGGTATAAAAAGGCCTAAGTGCCCTAAGCCTTTGTTCGTTGAAGTAAAAGCATTCATAAAAACTACCATGAAAGGAGATGCATCCTTGATTTATGTTTTTTTTTCACCAAATGTTGAACCATGTTCACATGAAATTCCTTCCCAATACTAAAAATTCAAGGATGAGTTTGAAAAGAAAAATGCATCACCTTTCCCAAACATCGACCATACGACTACACCATTGATTTTGTGGAAGGAGCACAACTTCCATTCAAACCCATCTACAATTTGTCACGAAACGAACTTGTAATGTTTCATGAATACATTGATGAAAACTTCAAGAAGGGTTCATTCAACATTCCAAGTCTGTAGTTAATGCCCTAATCTTGTTTGTTAAAAAGAAAAATGGCTCCCCCTAAATGTGTGTCAATTACCACGGGCTTAATCGACTCACCATTGAGAATCGGTACCCTTTACCCCTAATCTCAGGGTTGTTGAACCAACTTAGGCATGCCAAGGTGTACACCAAGATTGCATTATGTGGAGGATACAACTTGGTGCACATTCGAGAAGGCAATGAATGGAAGACAACATTTAGAACCGATTATGACCATTTTGAATATGTTGTGATGCCATTTGGCCTTACTAATGCATGTGTTGTTTTTCAACATTTGATGAATGATGTCTTTCATGAATATTTGGACAATTTTTTGGTCTATTACATCAATGACATCATCATTTTTTCAAAGAATGTGGAAGACCATGAACACCATATACGTCTGATTTTGGACAAGCTTCGAAAGGTTGAAATTTATGCCAAATTAAAGAAGTGTGAATTCCATCAATCTGAAATGGAATTATTGGGTTTCATCATCTTTGGAAATGGCATTCACATGGATCCTTACAAGGTTTAAACCATTGTTGATTGGGTTTTAGTTTCTATTCAAGATGTTTAATGTTTTTTTGGAATTTGCCAACTTTTATTGACATTTCATTGCCCATTATTATTCAATAATGGCCCTTCTTACTCAGTTGATTAGGAAGGATCAACCTTTTTCTTGGGGAGTTGAAGCTGATAGTGCCTTTCTTAACTTCTCCATTTTTTATTCATGTAGACCCTTCCAAACCTTTTGTTTTGGAAACAAATGCTTTTGACTTTGCAGTAGGTGTCGTGCTTTCACAACTTGGAAAAAACAATCTTCTTCGACTTGTCAAATTATGTTTTTATAAGTTTTCCTTTACAAAAATTAATTACAAGATTCATGACAAAGAACTTCTAACCATTGTGGATGTCTTTGAGAAATGGCACCATTTGCTTGAAGGAATTCAACATGAAAATCACTATGTATTCAGACCATAAAAACTTGGAGTATTTCATGGCAACTTATGTTTTGAATTGATGCCAAACTTGATGGGCATTGTCTTTGTTTCAATTCTAATTTGTCATCACATATTGCCTTAGAAGCTAACAAGGGAAACTTGAAGTGTTATCCCATTGTTTGTACCTTACACTTAAGAAAGGAAATGTTGCCTATAAACAACAATGTGATGTCATTTTCAAACCTGAACATCTTCGACTTTAGGCATTATTGATAATTCTTGATGACATAACCTTTAATTGTCAAATTCGTGAACACTACAAAGAATTTGCAAATATACGACTAGATTTATGACTCATTTTTAATCGTAATTACCACATGTGACTTGCTATAGTGCCTAGTTGCCTTGAACAAGTCACATAAAATTTTAATCTCAAAAGACAATATGTGGCATCAAGTTGCAAAGGGAATCACATAAAGATGTGACTTACATGAACTTTTCATCCATCCCAACCAATTTACATGGCATATGACTCAAAAATGTAGTCGCATTATTTATATTTGTTTAAATATTTATTATTTAAATAATAAAAATAATTATATACATATACACATTATTGTTAATTTCATTAAATTCAACATGTACCATGTTGACACATGTCATTACATAGGGTAGGCTTAAAAGGTTGGTTTAAGTTGCTAAGTAGGCCACCTATTACGCTTATTTAACATCACTTAATAGGCACTTAACCTATGCTGGCTACATAGGTAGGGAATATTCGATCAACATTTCAACATTGACCACAATCCATGCCATTCATGAAAATTCATCCTTGAACCCCAAGGATGGAAATCAACTCCTTTATGACCAAGCCACCCCACTTGTTAAGAAAAAAAGTAATGTGCATTTTATTTAACCTATTTGATTTCAAACATTACATAATACATCATCTTTGAACTTTGATATTTTATTACAATTTTATCCAAATGACAAGATTAAAGTTTAAACTTAATTTCTTCTTAATAATGTACACCAAAAAAAAATTATTTTAAGAATAAAAATCAATTTGAAAAGGAAAATATTTGAATTTCATTATTCAATATAATTTCAAAGACCATTCTATGGAAAAAAAAAAATCAATCACATGATTCATAAATGGATAATATAATAACAAATACATCATAAACTTCACATCTTAAACCTTCATTTCATTCTAAAACTATATTATAGAATTTTTCTTTTGATATATCATATTTTACCAATATAATTTAATTAAAATGTGTGATATATGATTTATTCACATATAATATTTATAAATGAATCTTAAATAAATTAGAATAGAAATATATATATTTAATTTATTAACTATATTTCTAATATAAAATATTAATCTAATTTATCAATTTTAATTTCTAAATATTAATTAACGCCATATAAATGATTGATTTTATGGAACTATAAATTTTATTATGCTTACACATTTAATATCTTAAGTTTTACTTAAAATTATGATATGAAATTTATGTGAAAATAAATTTTATTTTTTCACATCTCAAACATCTATTTGATTTAAGAAATTATATTATACAATTTTGCTTATAATAGATCATAATTTTACGAATTTTTTAAATTTAAATGCACAATATGAAATGGGTCATAAATTACTTCTACTACCTAGCATATTCAATAAATAAATTACATTGCCTACCTAATATAATAAAATTAATTAAAAATATCACATATATCAACATGATAAATATTTATTACTTAACCCACATACATATGACCTACTTGCTACTTATTACCTATCCTACTTATTGCTTCTTTAATACATGAATTGCATGGCCTACCTAATTATTTAATTACACTTACCACATAAACCTTAACCTATTTAATATATAAACTACATAGCCTAATTAATTAACTAATTAATACAAGAACATTATCAAATATCAACAATATGATAAAATACCTACTACTTAACCTTATTTCTACCATTAATTGCCATGGGTCCTTTGAAATCTTCACAAACCCACCAAACCTTACTACACATTTAATGGTTAATTCTTTGAAAAAAACTAAGGGAAAATAATTAGACCATTAAATCCAATAATTTCATTGGTCAATTCAATTTTTTTTCACATTTGATTACATGTGCATTTGCGACTAAAATTTATAGTCATAAATCAAGTTGAAAAGATGCCACATGGTATCCAATGGCCCTTGAACCACCTTCCAAATCACAAAAATAACTACATTTTCATTTTCATCCAAATTGACATTAGTCACAAATATAAGTTGCATATGCAATTGCAAACCACTTTGTAATTGTTTATGCGACTACCAATCGTTTTTACCAAATGCCACGAAGGACAGTCATATCTAAAGTCACAAAAATGATTGATTTGGACAAAAATTGCAAATGCATGGGTTGGAATGAACATGATTCCTTGTAATTGAATATGTGAAAAAGGACCCTCTTGTTATTGACATCCAAGGCCAATTAGGGAGTCATCATCAAATCCAAGATTTTTCTAATGATCATGCTAAATTTGAATTTTAAGATGGTCTACTTTATTGTGATGGTATTTTGTATGTTCCTAATGGCCTTGCTTGATTTCAAGTTTTCTAGGCTAAGCACGATGCTTTGGCTACAGGCCATTTTGGATTCAACAAAACCATGTAATTAATGTTTTGAGATTATTGGTGGCCACAATTTTGGAAATATGTGAAAGGGGTTTATTGGATCTTGTGATGTTTGTGTTCAAGCAAAGTATCCTCATCATCACCATCATGGTCTTCTTCAACCATTATTGATTTATGCATCCCTATGATTTTCAATTTCCATGGACTTCATCACAAACCTTTCACCTTTTAATTCTTATGATTCCATCTTGGTGGTGATGGACTGTTTGGCAAAGATGACTCATTTCATTCCATCTACCAAAACAATAACTAGTGAAGGAATAGCCAAGTTTTTTTTTAAACATGTTTTTCAATATCATGGTTTTCTTGAAAATATCATTTATGATCATGGGCCTCAAATTGTAGCTAAGTTTTGGAAGTGATTATTTGAACTTTTAGATTTGAAGTTGAATTGTCATCAATTTTCCACCCCTAGATGGATGGGTAAACATAACGAGTCAATCAAGTCTTGGAACAATATTTACGATGCACAACCAATTATCATGAAAATAATTGGTCATAATTTTTAACCATCGTAGAGTTTACTTACAACAACACAGTGCATTCATCAACCCAGTAAACACCTTTATTTACAAATCATGGTTTGCACCCCAAGTTTGACATTCAAGGTGTGCACAAAATCATGAATCCAACAACTAAATATCAAACCATGTGGTTGACAAGCGTTTGAACTAAACTTGTATCTAACCTTGAAAAGCACAAAGGCAATACAAGGAGAATGCTAATGAACATCAAAAAGAACAACCCAATTTCAAAGTCGGGACTAGGTTTGGTTTTGATGATAACATATCAAAACAAGAAGGCCATTAGAGAAATTGGATCATCAAAAGTTAGATCCATTCCTCATTGTGAAATAAATTAATGTCGTGGTTTTCCAATTTAAGCTTCTAAGTTCTATGAGAATGCATCTCGTGTTTCATGTTTCCTTATTGGAACTTTACCATGTGTCTACCATTCCAAAGAGAATCCATGATTCCCCTCCACCTATTGAAGTTGATGGTGAACATGAATATGAAGTGGAGGACATTTTAGATTCAAGGATCTATAATCGTCAATTCCAATATCTTGTTCATTGGCATGGGTATGATGTGAGTGAGTGCATTTGGGAACCAATCAAGAACCTATTGAATGCCATGGAGAAGGTGCATGAATTTCATCGATGATATGCAAATAAGCCCAAGTCTATTCCTTATGGAATTCATTGCTAGAAAGGGAAATGATGTGATGGATGTGAACATTAAACACCATCTTTCAAAAGATGGAATTCATCCATAATGTTCATCCATCATTCCTAGTTAAATCTTAATTAACTTTTAATTAAGTTCTAATTAACTCTTAGTTAAGTCTCAATTAACTCTCAGTTAATTCTTAGTTAAATCCCAATTAAATCTTAATTAAATCTGAGCTCACTCCATGATAACTTTTAGTTAAGTCTTAATTAAGTCTAGCTAATTCCTAGTTGACTCTTAATTAAATTCGAATAAACTTTCAGTGAACTCATAGTCAACTCCTAATTAGAAAACTTCCTAAGAAGCTTCCTTACTTGATGCACACATAGAAACCTCCTTGGAAGCTTCCTTGAACTAGGTCCACAAAGGGGTATAAATAGAAGTAGGAACCTTCATTACCTTCAATTTGTTCAACATCATTCTTAAGCATGATCTTGCACCATAGCTTTGTCATATTTTTTTCATGTTCATGTTTACATATGTTAGCATGATAAAGATCCATTTTCATATTTGTTTTGCACATCTTGTGCTCTTGTTCTTAGTTCTTTTGTTCTTGTTTTTAAATCACATAATCTTGTCTTACTCCTTGTTTGGAAGTTAGACTCAAACTTTTCATTTAATTTTTGTTCTCATGGTTTTTCATGTCCTTAATGAGTTCATTATTCTACTCATAAGACAAATCTAGTTGTGCTTATTCTATCAAACCCAAGGATTTTGTGTAGTGACTTAAGGTTTTTTTTTAAAAATTGCATTATTTCTTTTCTCACAACTTGAATTTTTTTTTGACTTTTATAAACATGTTGACCTAATCATCATCAAAGGAAAAAAATTGCTTTGGAATGTTAAAACTCAATGGATTTCCATGTTCTCTCTAGCAAAGAAGGTATATATGTTAAATATTTCCCTTTGATTGTGAAGATGCACATCGAGAGTGTAAAGAATGAAGTTGCAACAAAGAACCCAAATGTTTTATGTGACATGGAACTCATTTTGGGGCGGCCTTTTATCATGCCTTTATTTGAATGTGTCCATACATTGATAAAATTTTCACAAGTTAAGGGTGTGTTTGTCTACAACTTCATGGATGTTATTAAAATGGCCCAACACGAGTTGTTCAAACTTTATTACAATCCCTTTACCAAATATGAAAATCCAACTTTTTATGAATTCAACCATAGTATCCTCACTTTAACCAATGGCACATTTTCCATGAATTGGTTTTTTTATTGTAATGGTGGAAATGAATTTATGTATTTGGCCTTTTCATTTGATGTACCCTATCTATTAAACCAATAATGAAGGTTTTTTCAATTAACATGTCATCACTTGAAGAGGTTTTCAAGCATGTTGCCACCAAAATGAAAGATGAATGTGATGGGACAACTCAACATCTTATTACAAAGCTTCAACGATGTTTCCCAAAACATGAAGTTATGACAACCTTCACAGTGGTTTATCCATTATTTTGGGCTATGAATCCACAAGAAGTAAAGGATCATTTTCACGTTCATTTGAGTGTGTTGAAGGCCACCTTGCAAGGTGGGTAATGGTGGCAGAGTTATGTTGGCTTTGCTATCAAGTCACAACCTCAATTTGCAATTTTTTTGCAAATTAACAATGATTCATATTTGAAGCAATCTTGCATCAACAAAACATTGAGTTGAACCCAATTACTAGGCTTTGGCACATGATTTTTGCATTTGATATCATCAACCATAGGCTTTTGGAATACAAATTACACCAATTAAGATTGCTACTATCTAAATGCTTGAGTTTGTTGAAGATGAATGACTTCAACATTGTCAACTTCATCAAGAATTAATTACAAGATTGGTTGAATGCTCGTTTGGTTTTTTGTACCAAGTTTTACAATTAGCACTTTTTTATTTTACAAAATTTCCCTTATGACTAAACCATTGCAAAGTGGCATGGAAAATTAAAATATTATCTAGATGAATAATGGACTTTAAACATTTGGAAGTTTTCAAAGTGCAAGGTAAGGTGGTAAGTGAAAGAAAGACTTAAGAATCAAGAATCTTGTACCACAATTTTGATGTAATTTTTTATTCCAATTTAATATTTTTGCAAGTTTACATATATTTTTAAAAGTTTATGATTGATCAAAATATAAGGTCCATGAATCCTGTTTAAATTGGAAATTTTTTGGAGGAATTTAAGGGATATGATGGCGTAGTAGGTTACGACAAAAAAAAAAGCAGGTGTGTGCCAATTGATGAAATTGTGAGATGTTAGGGAAAAAAAATTGTTTTTTTGATGTATGCTTTATATGTTTGTTTATGGTTCTTGCCATGTTATTCCAAAGGAAGGCCAATATTTGGATTTTGTTTTTGGATCATGAAATCATTGAATTTATGAAAAAAAGGAGTTAGAATCCAAATGATGCAAAGAATAACATGCATGAGGAAGCAAAAAAAAATCAAAGGTCATTGACTCTTGATGTTCTTTTTCGACCTTTATTATTTTATGGTTGTGCCCCATTCAAACTTTAAATTCTAGAGGTGTTGATTTGTTTTTGTTGTTTTTTATGTTGATTGTGTTTATAGAAATGATGGTGAATAGTGGTGATGAGGAAGCCACAGCAAAACAAAGGCCACTAACATTCTTTAATCCACCTTTGTTATTTATGGAGGTGTATTTTTGTCCCATCAATCTAGGAATCTAGTATTTTGTGGTTTTGTTTGTTTTGTATGTTGTTTATATTTGCAAGAATGATAGCAAAGAAGAAAACAAAGAGGTTCATTTTTTACCTTCTCTTTTCATGGTTCTAGTTTTTTTCCAAATTCAAAGGTGCACTATCTTTGTTAGGGTGTTTTGTGATGCTTATGTTTGTAGGCATTTGATTGCACAATGAACAAAATAATAGGGATGAGGATGCCAAACAAAGAAGAAAAAAAAAAAAAAAATGTCCTTATTTGACTTTTGCTTTTAAGGTTCCGAATTTATGTTAAACTTGAAGATACAAGCTTAAATTTTCTAATTGGGTTTTGATTATAGGTAAGGATTAAACTACAATGGGCAACATTGTTTTGGGGGTTGGGATTCAAATCCCCTTCAAGCTCTATAGGATTTAATTCTTCTTGATTGATAGAGGCAATGTTGTAGTTGATTGAAAATTCTTTCCATGAACATGCAAGATAACATGTGTTCTTTGTTTGAATGTGGCAACTTGAATCATTGACCCTGAGTGAAGTAATGCTATAATTGATTCCTTCCATCCATATGCAAGTGTGAAATGTGGGATTTTGGATGAATATAAGAATTAAAACCATTGTATTTCAATCACTTACAATTTTATAATTGAATTCCATATGCAAAGTGTGAAAATGTGGTTTTTGGATGAATACAAGAATTAGAACCATTGTATCTCAATCACTTACAATTATATAATTGATTCCTTCCATCCATATGCAAGAGTGAAATGTGGATTTTGGATGAATACAAGAATGAAAACCATTGTATCTCAATAACTTACAATTATGGAATTGATTCTTTCCATCCATATGCAATTGTAAAATTTGATTTATGCATGAATGTGAGAATTTGAATAATTGTATTTAAGTGATTTGGAAATTTTCAATTGATTCTTTCCACTCATATGCAAATGTGAATTTGGATTTTGTTTGAATGTTAGAATTTGAATCATTGTACTAATATGCAATTTTACAATAGATTCCTTCAATCCATATACAAGTGTGAAATGAATTTTTTTTATGAATACAAGAATTTGAATAATTGTATTTAAATGATTTAAAATTTTGCAATTAATTTCTTCCATCCATATGCAAGTGTGAAATATGGATTCTAGATGAATGGAAGAATTTAAATCATTACATTTAAGTCACTTGGGTAAGTTCATAATAAATTGACTAGTACCCACCCACTTGATTGCTTAATCTAAAATATTCTTGGAATATTTGTAAAAGCCTTTTAAATAATTTTAAAAATTAAAAAAATTTATACTATTATGTTAGAGCTTACATTAAAAAAATTCCAAGAATATTTCATTTTCAAATCATTTCAAGTGATTTTACAAGTTTTTTTAAGCAACAAAAATATTGGTTATGTTATTTTTAAAATGTTTGTTGGTATTTATTATTCATTAGATTCATTTCATATCTATCCACATATTCCGTGATATATTATAAATATTTTTATATAAATCAATCCAAAAATTCCAACATCAAATTAAATTGCCACTTAAAAATATGAAATCTTTAACATTGGTTACATTTGTGAATTCACCCACTTACAATTTTGCAATTGATTCCTTCCATCCATATGCAATTGTGAAATTGGATTTTTAAATGAGTACAAAATTTAATAATATTGTATTTAAGTCATTTACAATTTTGTAATTGATTCCCTTGATCCATATGCAAGCATGAAATACGATTTATCGATGCATAGAGTCTAGGGTTGTACATTTATTTCCATTATTTTATAATTGGTGCCCTAGGTAGCCAAATCTAATATCTTTGTAATCACCTTGTAGCCAAATGCACTCCCTTGCCAACACACATGTTGCCAAAGTTTTTCATCATGCTTATTATGGTTGTAACCAACTTGCAAACATTTACAAGTGGTAGTTTGCTAACATAAGGCCATTCTTTACCCAAAAAAATTGCCAAGACAATCATTATTTGCAGAAAATTGCCAAGGTATCTTCACATTGCAAAAAAATTACCCAACTATGTTAAGTTAACTTTGAGCTATATAACCACATTTGTAACTAGTTTAACTTGAAATAAAATGACTAGGTAAGAGACTCTTGACTCTTCAAAACTCCTAAGGGCACAAAACACTAGTGATAATTTGCAAAGGTGATTTAGTAATTGAAACTTCTACCTTCCCCTTTTCGAATGAAGCCTCGTTGTGGCTATTTTAAACCTAGGAAATGTTAAAGTTAGACTCATAGACTTTAATTTATTCTTTCAAGGGTTAAATATGTATAATGTGTACAAGCAACCAAAAAGGAATTGGGGTTTTAAATTTTTACCATGGTACTAGTGTAGGTGTTAATTTGCCCAAGGAGATGCCATCATGGGTAGCAACATGATATAGATAAGGCCCAAGGCCACATGCATTATAATGTGTAAATATTCATAGGACTTTTTTCCTAATATTTATCAAATGTCATGAAAATTTATAAAAAAAGAGGGCTGATGTTTTGAAAATAATAATTTTCACTCTATGTGGTGTTTTGATTTTCAACATGCATACCTTTCGCATATGAAAAGTTATGGTGAAGAAACTTTGGGTCATAACATTGAATGTGAAATCATTTGAAATATTTTTAATGGAATATGATTCAATATCTTCACAGATAGGATATTCACTTATTTGATCTTTTGACCTTAAGTGTTATAAACCTTCAAAATTGTGAAGTTTAATAGATCATGTTGGTAAAAAGTTAACTTTTTTTTACTTTGTATTCATACAACATATTCATATTGTCAATTAATCATATGTTGAAAAGTTTCATATGTAATAGACCTCTCATTGGCTCATAAAATTAATTGGGAACTTCAAAGGCATGAATAATAAAGTTGTCCACAAAATGATTGTCACTTTGGGCGTCACTTAGCCTCTCTTTTCAACTATCCATAAAGTCCACCAAAGTGAAGGTCATTCCTCAAAACTAAGGATGAATTCCCCAAAGTGGGCACCGTAGTTTCTTTTTTAACCACACTACAACCTATTTTGGTTACAATTTCATATATTAAGGGGCTACTTAAGGTAGGTGGCTAACTAGTTAGGGGTTACTTCTGGCCCACCTATGGGTTGACTATGGGGCCACTAAAAGGACTACCGAGATTAGGGGATAATAGGGTTCATTTAGCCCAACTATATAAGGCACACCTAGGGGGTTCCTTATAAGGATAAGCTAAGGCTATCAAAAACCTACCTAAAAGGCTACTTAGTTTAGGGGATACTTAAGTTTTATGTCTTAGGAAGCTACATATAAGGCTTACCTAGGGGGCTACATAAGGAATTTCTAGGTCAAAAAATACCTAGGGGTTATTTAAGGGGCTACCTAGGGTTTAGGAATTGGACTACCTAGGTGCTACTTAAAGGGCTTTTTAAATAATGTCACATTGAAATGTTATCTCACAAGAAAATTTCCAAGAATCATACTTCATACTCTAACCATCAACATTGTGCATTACAAACTCATCAACATAAACAACAAGCATGGTTTAAATCATTTCATTGAAAACAAATCATTGAAGTGTTGCTAATACTTTATAACAACTATATATTGACATTTTGCCCCACATGATGAAAGCAAGATAAAGTAAACAATTTTGTACCTTGTAATCTACTTGGAAACAAAACCAAAAAAAAAGAAAAAAACACCAAAACTCATTCTAAGATGTACTATACACTTAATGTTTTTAGTTGAATGAATTAAGAAAAGATAAAATTTCACTATTGTACATGAATTTTCAAATTTTGCATTGTAAAAGTAAGTTGAAATTAAAATTTAAGAAATCAAGTAGATTTTGAAGTCTACTCTTTGCATTGTGCATTTGTGTAAAGTCCTTGTTATGTTTTAACAAATAAAAAGTGGAATAGATTTTTGATCAACAAATCAATATAATGATCTTTCTATTATAATTTAATATAAGTATATTTCATCAAGAATTTCATTTTGGGAGCTCCCCAACCATGAAATTATCAACTAATAATTGGGGATACTTTTTGTTTAATTTTAAAACTTATTTGTGTTTAATTTCTTGGAAGTGCATTTTTATAAATATAATAGACACCCAAGGGTTTTTTAAAAATCATGTTTCCACCCATGCTACTTTAGTGTTTTCATATGCATGATATAGGGTTAAATTGAATAAATGTGAATATCCATACAGTTTTTGAGTGGGTGAAAGCATGAAAAAAGAGCCAATTGTGCCAAGGTTAAAGTCCTTTCCAAGGATTACATTTTCCACATGGTAGTTTTCTATTGGTTTATAGTGCATTTTTCACACAATTTTTTTGATTGAATATCAAATTTGAGGCCAAATATGATATATAACATGATAAAAGCTCAATTTGTTTTGCACCAAGCCTTACATTATAATCAAATCTATAACTTCACTTTGAATCATGATTACAAATTCAAAACTATAATATTGTAAAAGGACATTGGAGTATTAAAATTTAAAAAGGTATATGTAGTTTTATTTTTTGAATGTTTTGAACACATGGATCCCTTATTGTGGAATATATTAAAATTCCCAAAAAAAACACTAAAAGAATTTTGAAAATCAACAATTGGATTTGCGATTCATTTGTAATTGTAATGGACACATGTGACTAAAAATAGCCTAGTTGCTTAAGACAAATGTCACAAGGTAGTTGCAAAAGACATGACATGGCCATGAAGTTGAAAGTGTAGTTGTAAACCTTAAAATAGGCTATAATTTTTCACCCATTGCCATGGATGATCTTTAGTATGATGTCAAACACAAATTTACGACTTCATTTGCAACTACATTTCGGATAGTTGCATGCTACCAAATGTGCCATTGATGGGTGGTTAGGATTTAACCACATGGTAATTTAAAAAGCCAATGGCCATAAAACACGTGACAATTTCCCATTTGCTCAAAAAAGATATATTATACTTACAATAATTATAGTAATTAAATAGTATAATTAAAATATGAAAATAATTAAAATAATATAATAAATTAAATAAAATATTATTTAATTATAGTTATTAAATATTATGATTAATTCATTATAATCTATCCCAGGTTAAACTATAGTAGGCAATCTATTTTAGGGTAGGGTAGGGTAGAATAGGCTACTTAACATAGGTTAAGTAGGTAGATAAGATCCTATTTATTTTGTTGGGGACAAGCCTTTTGATTGGCTCATCCCATATGGCACATGCACTATGTTTATAGTGCATGCCATGAATCTAGTGCATTTTTTCACCTACTTATATATTTTACAAGTTTGAAGTTATAGACAAAGGATATGGGATAAATTCTAATGAAAGGGAAACACTACAAAATATCCACAAAATAGAATACTTCTTGCATAATTATAACCTACTTACCTACTACCTACTAATGCATGTCCTATTTATTACTTAGGTTACATGCCTACTATTTATTACCTAACCTACCTAATAAACTAATTACCTAGCTTACATTTAATAAATTAAATATTTAACATAGCTAATTAATTAATCAATTAATACAAAAAAAATTATGACATATCCATAACATAAAATACCTCTTGCTTAAATTGTAACCTACCTACTTACTACCTATTAATGCTTATCCTACTTATTACATATTACTTAGGTTACATACCTACTATCTACTACTTAGCCTATCTAATAAATTAATTACCTAGCCTACATGTAATAAATTAATTTTTTAACATAGCTAATTAATTGACACAAAAAAATTATGACATATGGGTGCAGTCATGGTAACACGTTCCACAACAAGTGTAACCAATGCTTGATGTTTTATGTTATTGAAAATGTAATTTAATTTCCTGTTGAAATTGTAGGATTTACTTATATGATAACATTCATAATATATCATGAGAACTTGTGAATAAATTTGAAAGTAATCAAATGAATAATAAATTAAAAAACATTAATAAAACATTGTAATGAGTGTTTTTAAGTAGCAAAAAGACATGTTTAATAACTTAAAATTTTTTTAAATGACATATTTTGACAAATTTTTAATGCAAGGCTATCAAATACTATAAAAAAATTTATCATGATTTTAAGAGATTTTTATGAAAATTTGTGGAATATTCCAAAAATAAAGCAATCCAAAAATCAATCCTAAAAGGGTAGATGTGGCTCATGTTATTGTGTTTGCACCCATATCCACAAAATAAAATACCTTTTGCTTAACTTATAACCTACCTAGGTTACATACCTATTATTTACTATCTAGCTTACCTAATAAATTGATTACCGAGACTACATATAATAAATTAATTGTTTACATAACTAAATAATTAATCAATTAATACAAAAACATTATGACCTATCCAAAAAATTAAATACCTCTTGTTTAACATATAACCTACCTACCTACTACCTATTAGTGCCTATCCTACTTATTACATATTACATAGGTTACATACTTACTATCTACTACATACGTAACCTATTTAATAAACTTCACAACCTTCCTCCTTCTTTCCCCTAGGCTACTTAACCTACATTTAATTAATTAATTTTTATCATAGCTAATTAATTAATCAATTAATATTAAAACATTATGACATATCCACAAAACCAAATATTTTTTCTTTAACTTATAACCTACCTAGGTTACATACCTACTATTTATTACTTAACCTACCTAATAAATTAATTATTTGGTCTACATTTAATAAACTATTTGTTTAACATAGCTAATTAATTAATCAATTAATATAAAAACGTTATGACATATCCACAACATAAAATACCTCTTGTTTAGCTTACCCACCTACCTACTACCTACTAATACCTATCCTACTTATTACATATTACCTAACCTTCCTAATTATTGATAATTAACTACCAAATTTAATTTTTGTTAAAAATCTAGCTACCAAAAAAAAATTAAAATAAATGTTTTAACCAAATTCGTGGAAAAAACAATGTTATGGTGATATATAGCCAAAATTAAAATAGGTAATTTAGATTAATGCATTGAAATAAAATTATATTTATGTTGAAAAATTATGGAAATGCCATGTGCGCCATGTAGGCTAATTTGAGTTAATCAACAACTTATATTGTCCATAGTTGTAAAAAAATTATAGTTGTTGTCACCATGCAACTCAATTATCATCCATGAGTTATCTGGAGAAAACAAACAAAATATATCAAAATTTCATCCACACTTTAAACTAAATTTTTTGTAGTTGTATCATGCAACTACATATTCAATTAATAGTTGTTTGGACCCATCATTTAGTTGCACATGTAGTGGTATATACTTGCAACTGCATGGACACATATGATTACAAAGATCATAGTCGCAAATGTAATAGGTTTGGACAATAGTCACATTGTAGTTGCAAAATGATGGTCAAAATGGACAAGATTTCTTCTAGTGAAATTGAAATGATTTGGTGAACATTTGATAAAGGAAAAATACTTTAAATACAAAAAAACCACTTGTCCACATGCTTTCTTTGAATGCTTTAAACATATAAAAGGACTCTTGAAACATGGTGAATTTTCATGAAAATTTTGGAGTTGCAACTTTGAAAGTACAAGAATTTATTTCAAAAACAATTTTTTTGATATATAGTGTTCCCATGGTGATTTTTCAAAATTTCAATTTTTTATAAAAGGATTGTCCACACATTATTTGGTTTTTCTTTTTCCTACTTTCACTCGAATATAGTTTACCATGTTTTCACCCCCCAAGCATATTCACATCCTTTTAAACAAAGAGATATGTATATGGTCACATAGATAGAAAGTTTGTCATATCCATTGTTAAACCATGGAATTCAATTACCTAGTTACCATTAAGGGAAAGGGTTGTCAAATAAAAAAAAGAATAAGAAAAAAATGAAAACACATAAAAATAAGACTTGTTTATTGTCTACTTATCATCTTGCAGCAACTACCATCCTATTATAATTACCGTCTTGCAACAACTACCATCTTGTAGCAACTACCATCATGCAATAGCTATCATCATGCACATATTGTCATCTATAGACTTGAAAGAACACCCCCAATTGCTTGCAAACCTCTAATAGCTACTAATTATCGTTTGTAGCACCTACAAACCTTTGTAGTTGATGCTTGTACCGTCTGCAACACCTACAAATCCTTTGTAGTTGGTGCCTACCGTATGCACTAGCCAGAGACCCTTTGTGGCTATTGTCTACCATCTGTAACAACGTTACTTTCCTTGCAAATCCAAGATCTCATGTCTACCTCCTTATTGTTGCCTTTTAATGATAGCTACCGTCCTATGGCAAATGCACTTTCTATTCGAAAACTAGAATAAAAAGTAGATAATATTTTAAGTTTATAGAAGAAAAAAAAAACTAATACATAAGAGTAACAAAACTTTATATAAACTTGATATGAACACCTTTCCCTTCCTTTATCACATTTTAAGTAAAACACATACACATTAGCCTTTCATTCATTAAATTAGAACACATGTTTTGATTTGTTTTGGGGTTTAATTTAAATGCACCCCAAACAATGTGCATTGTTTGATGCACTAAACATTTTCAAAATGTTGCAATGATTTAATGTAACAATATGAATCACTCAACATACACACAAAACCTTGCCTATCCCTTAAACATTTTCACAAATTGTCATTTCTTTCTTTAACATGCTACCCAACCAAGCTCATTCCCACCATGCATGAGAATCATGATTTCTCAAAGGAATAAATTAAGTGCATAGTGGAATAGTCACCAAATGATATTCTTCATATGTCATTTGCATAAAGCTGAGAAAATTTATCATGGAAGTTCTTTACAATTATTTAGAATATGTTTTCATTCCATTTACATCCGTATAAATGATGTCCATATGTAATTGCTAGTACCTATTTCTAGTGGACAAGAAAGCACCGAGCTATCTCTCCTTCCCAAGTGCCTAGACACATTTTCTTCCTAATCTACTTGAACCCCCAAATGTTTTTCAAAATTTCATTAAAAAGTCATTTATATTTCTCTTTAATGGAACCATATCAAATTTCATTATTATATAGTATCAATCTCTTTGCATTCCTTCTTCCAAAAGCTTCAATATGTTTTAGTTCCTTTAGTATTTCATTAACTTGCTAATAGAAAATACTAGAGCCAAAAGTTTACCTCCACCAAAAATGTCAACACACCTTCACAATCTTTCATTTTTCTATTTAAAATTTCATCTCATAATTAATAGTTAGAAATTCACAAAAACATTTGCTCAAACCTTAACCAAGTTCACATGTTTTGTGTTTTTTTTTTCCAATTTGGAATTCACCATGCCACATTCAGGTTTATACTTGCACCTATGTTTACTTCTTATGTTGGTCAAATGTGGTTTGTAAGTATCCATATGCTATATAAGACATACATACCTCATAAGGCGATTTAAGTTCCTACTTTACCTTTTTCTTGCAATTAAGGTCTAAGATTAGAACCTTTCTTTCCTATTAGATCCATTAATAATTTCAACCTTTCTACTTCCATCTTCCATACTTGAACATAAACTACACCAAAAATACAACCAATATTTGAGGTTTAAAGCTTATGACTTATGGACCAACAATTGTTGCCAATTGATTAGGTGACCAATCCCAAGTTTCCAAATTTGTTAATATTCATGAAAATTCTCACAATTTAATTGCATTAATTTTTCTCATTATAATACAAAAAGTCCCAACACAACTTGTTGGCAATAGGGTTGCCAATGTCCCTATTGAGTACAATATTAACCCTAGAATATTAAGGATAACTATTTGCTTAACCTATTAATGGGTTTCTTTTCCTTACCCTTGGCAATTTTACCAAGGGGTTTATTATGTGGATTCTTAGCAAACATTGGAAATTTCTGATTCTGGATCAATTAACATTTACTATCATTTATGCATCCATAACCATTTATAACCCAACCTTACTTTCTTGGTTTTTATTTGAGGTTTTGTTATTCAATTATCTTCCTCCTTTTTTGGTTTTCATCAAGGTTTAATTAAAACTAAGATGCATTCTGATCTTAAAAAATCCATGGCAACAACCCAACAAATTGCTTCCTATTGTGCACATCATTCTTGCAACCTCCCTCCCCAATGCTTTATTTCTTGCATTTCTCCAAAATTTTGATGCTAATGCACACCAAACCTCCTTTCCCTTTGCTCTTTTCTTCTCTTTTTGCTTTCTATAACCCTTTCCCTGCAAGTCTTTATTGTACTTTCTTGCTACTTCCCATCATGCCTCTTTTCTCCTCCTTAACAACAACAAGTTGTCCCTTGTCTTTTCCCTTCATTTTGTCATGATCCTCATTTTTCCCTTTTTCTATCATTTTCAAATTAACAAAAAGACAACTAGAACACATGCAC
>Ga0209611_10004527_pt1 | contig 23729 bp, 21 predicted proteins | sample S1TSphgellanicum_3_FD_187693 | JGI IMG/M metagenome (GOLD analysis project Ga0209611, IMG submission 187693) | Host-associated microbial communities from peat moss isolated from Minnesota, USA - S1T2_Fc - Sphagnum magellanicum MG (SPAdes) (version 2) | ecosystem: Host-associated > Plants > Peat...
CACTCTGGCCTATTGAGGCTAATATGGGACTGGTTTTGGAGGGAAAATCAATTGGTTCGGACCAAAAGACAGTGCTAAAAGGAGAGTTCCTGATGTGGAAAACCAAGAATCAGGCTAGGGACCCAGGTACACGCTGACTCAAGGATTCAATTTGCTTCACACGAGTCCGAATTGGTTCCTAGGAAATTGGACCCTGGACCCTTGTCTAAAGTGGGCCTAATGGTGTTTTACTGCAAGACCCTTTTGACGCCTTATGTAGAGAACCACAAACGGCACGATTGACAGGTGGTGCAAAGTGCAAACATGTTGGATCCGAGATCTGAGGCCTTAGCCCAGTGAAAGCCAGTAACTTTTTGCTCACTTTTGGTTTTCTGACTTGCTTTGTGTTATGGTGCCCCCAACCAAGTCTGTTGTTTGTGAAGGAATTGGGGAAACCTGTAATTAATGGCCAGGCTGAACCTGCGCCTACATTAATACAGTCACCTTCTTGAATGAGCCCTTCCTTTCCCCCATAATAACTCCAAGACACATCAAAGAATGTTAAATTTGAACTCAAAGACCCTGATTCAGTCTAAGTCCTGCTTTACACAAGGAGTCAGGGCTGAAAAAACTGGGGGCCAACTTTGAGCATTTTTGGCTTTTTGTCTGGCCCCGAGTTACTAATAAATGCTACAACATTGGCCGCAAGGGTTACAAATTGGCTTCCTAAATTTGATGGTATCATTTTCTTCAGCCTTGGGGCCAATACAAGGCTGTAAAGTTCAGCATTTATTAGTAACTGGGGGTAGAGTGAAAAGATTTTTTCTATTTCAGCCTTGACTCCTAGTGTAACTTAGCCCTTGGGGCTGATTTCAACTTTTGCACCAATAGGAATGCGTGATTTATGTTGCACATCGGCCTTGACTCCTAGTGTAAAGTGGGCCTAAGAGAAGTTCAACAGGTGCTGGGTATATGGCCCTGGACAGTAAATTTTGGCTTGGCAAAGGACAATACCTGTTGTTGATTGTTGGATAGACTGTTAGACAGGTGGTTGGTCCAAGTGAGTTGCTAATAGCTATTATTGGTTACTGATCATTTGCAGTGTCAGTTTTAGTGTGGGGTTGGGAATGCAATAGTTGACAAATCCATATGGCCTCACAACAACAAGTTGTTAACGATCGATATTTAGATTCACATCACGCTCGTGAAATTGAATTTTGCTTTCAACAACATCATGAGATGGGTGTAGAGCTAAAAAGGAAAATGTAAGCTGTTGTGGAGGTTTGGTTGTTTAAATCAAATGCATAATCTACATCAAAAAGTCCCCAAAGTTGGGTATCCTCCCCTTCGCCAAAGAAGAGACCAAGTGACATGTATTTTTGAATGTAACGAAAAATCTGTTGAACAACATGAAGATGCTTAGTTTGGGGTGCTTGCATGTATTGAATGACAATGTTGATAGCATATTGAAAGTTAGGCCAGGTCTTGGTCAGATAATGAAGTTTACTTACCATCCACCGATAAAGAGTAACGTTGATTAGTTTGGTGTCGGTATCATGTTGAAGACAAGTGCTCCCATGGATGGGAATGTGAGCTGGTGTGGAATTAGCCATGTCGAATTCGTTAAGGAGATTGCTGGCATAGGATGTTTGATGAAGCAAGAGACTATGCATGGTGCATTTGAATTTGACACCAAAATGCTTTTGCACAAGGCCCAAGTTAGTCATACAAATTTGTGCCATCAATTGAGACTTGAGATGGGCTATTCCATGTTTGTCATTCCCTGTGATAAATAAGTCATCAATATACAAAGTCAAAATGATGATCAGATTTGTAGTTTGATGATAATAGAGATTGGAATTGGCCCGACTCTTAATCAAGCCAGCTTGGAGCAGGGCAGAATCAATTCTAAAGTACTAAGCACGAGGGTTTTGTTTGAGACCATATAGCATGAGATGTAGTTGACAAATGAGGTGTTCAGTGCTAGGAAATGCTAAGCCATTAGGTTGAACCATATACACTTCTTCATCAAAAACCCCATTCAAGAACCTAATTTGAATATTGACATGGTGGATGGGCCACCCACAATGTCCGTCAAGGCCACTTACAATTCGAATAGTTTCCCACTTTACTACAAGAGTGAAAATTTTGAAATAATCAAACTGTGCTTGGTGTTGGAACCCTTGGGAACTATACAAGCCTTGTCATGATCTTCTTGTCCACTAATTCCAGGTTTAATTTTAAAAAGACTACCCAACTTAAAGCCCTGCCAGAAATTCAGTGGAGAAACCGAGGCAAAACAGGAGGGGGCATTATGAAAAACAAAATGCCCTCCTTGCTCCTGGATGAAAAAATATGCTTTATAAGGTTACTTCCAGATACACTGCAAAATTTCTGGCAGGTCATTACGGGTATTTGAAAAAAACTCAGAGTCAAACAACTGTCAGTTCCAGGTATTAATTTTTTTTCAAAATGAAAGAGCCACTAGTTCCAGGTATTTGAAAATTCTCAGAATCAAAGAACCGCCAATTTCAGGTATTAAAAATTTTCAGAATCAAAGAACTGTCTAGTCAAGGCTGTAATTTGATTTTCTATACCAAAATTAAATAATAATCAAATATTTTATTTTTTGATAACTGCGATTAAATATCAAAATCAGATATTTGACTTTTTGATATCTTGATGATCAACTTTGATACCCAGATTGATACCCAAATGGGGTTTGGTGCAAATTCTAATACCCACCCCCACTCTGGTCTCTTTCCTGTGGGCAGAGATAACAAACCACCTGCAATAGATACATTTAGTTGTAAGGGAGGTTCCCATACGAGTGAGTTCTCCTAAGGGAAGGTTGCGGCAGGAGGGTTGTAGCACTAGGGCGTTCCTGTCCGATGGAGAACAGACGAGCATGGGAACCTCCACATCTGTAAAAATCTCTTCTTTTTCTTCCCTCCATTGTTTCCCCCTTTTTTGTTTTTTTTTTGAATTTTCCTGATCTGTTCCTTTCCTCCTTGTGTTTTTGAAGTACCCTGATCAGTCTCATCAAAAAATCTTTTCATGGGAACATAGAAATATAGCGGGATCTCCCCCCACCGCATAATTCCCTAGGGATCTTCTGCTGGGGGAGATCCCTCAAAATACAAAGAGAAATAAAAAGAGAGGTTTTTACAGAAATTGCAAGAGGAATCCATGACAGCTGGAGTTACAAATCTGACAGATGGGAACCATGGGAACTCAGGAGTGCATCTATGTTATAGTTTTTCACCGTTTGAGTTCGGACGTTCCCGTCCCTTGTGGCGTTCGCAAGTTTCCCGCCTTTGCGTTCCCGTCCCTCCCTGCGTTCGCAACTTCGAAGCCTTTGCTCGCGATTTTGCTCATATCGCACCCGCGCGACTCTTCTTGTTCCTCGCTCAAAATTTCTCGTCGCATTTTGATGCTACTGGGGGTTCGAATTTTTCGTCTCATTCTGCGATTGTGGCTGCGAATTTCTACGTTTCATTCTGCGATTGTGGATCCGAGTTTCGTCCCGTTCTGTCGATTGTGGTGTTGTGTGTAATGTTTAAACGCGGGAAGTACATCTGGTCGAGTAGAAGTTTACAATAGCCAGAAGTATAAGGATACCGGAGGGGGGAATGAAAACTGTTTAGGACCACGAGGTGATCGGAAAACGTTGCAATAGTTGTGAAGGTGCGCGGATCATAAATAGGTGCCGCGGAGGAGGAGGTCGGGAGGGCTGCGGCGGTGGAAGTATGAGTTTTCTGGACTTAGAGGCGGGAGGATTGCCATCCGCCCGTCGGCAACAGGATTCGTCACAAGCGTTAGCGGCGACTGTGTTTCAGATTAACACCGCGGTTTCGTCTTTCAAGAGGCTGAGCAACAGTCTCGGCACCCCGAAAGACACTCCTGCGCTTCGTGAGAAGCTGTATGCATGCCTCCATTGCTTCCCCTTCTTTCTGCATCCCCTCTAGCAGGAACTTGATCTCATGAAGCTGGATTTGATGAGAGCATGCTCTGTATACCTGTCTAATCACGTATGCTACAATTTTATGCTGTTAAGTTTGAAGTGGCCATCCGGTACCATAGTTTCCAAGCCATGAAGTCTTAGGCCAAGGAATGTGGATCCCGTTTTGAATGATTCTGCCGTTCGATTCATTCAAAGCCATCAGTTAACTTCGATGCAGATGAAAAAAATCATCTTCGGGAGAGTGATAAAGTGCAATAGCATTGTCGGCCCTTCAGCCCTAATGACATGCTACCTGCAAGAAGGAGATCGGCACTTGATTTCCTCTGATACATAGGAAAATATTTGTATATGTCTCACTTCTTTGGATGGTCAATGTCGCTTGCTGGAGCTATTACGTCCGTCTCATCTTGTAAGCGTTCTTGCAATTTGCAGGCACAAAGCCCGACAGCACATAGGCCAATTGTCAAAGGAGACAGGAGCCAAGCTGAAATCTCCCAGTGACAGTGACCGTAACAGCAGCAGTGTAAGTGAGATGCTCCAATTTCTTGCACTTATTTTTTGTTCTTCATGTCAGAACCAGTATTGTGCGGTTCGACTTTTATGAAGAACCTCTAGTTCTGGTTTAAAAAAAAATTAGAGCTGTTCCAGTTTGCGAAAGAATGGAACCTGGAATTTGGTTCCAGGTCCGGTTCTGAAAAAGAGGGCAAAATTGCGGTTCTGGTTCTGTTTCTAGTTTTGAAAACCAGACTGGTTGCGGTTCGATTCTAGGTAACGTGGACCAAAACCTGGTGTTAACTGCCGGCTAGATCCCGGTTCTAGTCTTTTTTTCCAAAAATTTTTTTATCCCAAAAGCTGAGGACCCGGTTCCTGTTCCAAACCTGTTAACGACAATCAGACCAGGTTCTAGTCTGCCAAACTGCGTAGCTGCCCAACATTGGCTGGAATCTGAGCGTGCTCTGCACAATTGAACATGCCAGAACATTCAGCAAAGCGGCTTTTACATAGTGAGGCTTTTCAGCCACAAACCAATAAGGGAGGAGTTTGATCTTGTGGGGGATGTTTCTTTGAGGTTGCAGGCTACCAAAAAGGTGAGCGATGCTAAGCTTGCAAAGGACTTCCAAGGAGTTCTTGTCGAATTCCAAAATGCTCAAAAAATTGCTTGGGATCGTGAAACAGTTTACATTCCATTTGTTCCTCAAGCAGTTCTTCCTGCAAGGTGAATTCACAACTGGTGCTAACTCCACAGCGATTGTTTGCTTCCAATGTGAGTAGTTGTCCTGAGTTCCAGAAAGCACTCTAATGCTGCTTGTTTTCCCTATAACAACACTGGAGGACTGTACATTCGTTTGTTGCATCCTGGATGCTATTTTTATTACCTTTAATTATATTGTTTTGCATGTGTTTTTTCTGGACTTTCATGTCATTTATATATTCTTGAATCTCGATCCTCATCATCTTGTGCTATTTGGTGCAGTCAATTCTCTGATCAGTTTAAGCTGATGCCAGAAGATGGTCAGGAACAGCGAGCACTGTTTGCAGAGCAAAAAAGGTACATGAATCAAGCTTTCTTTAATTGATTGGCACCACAGGTTTGTGATTTTTTTTGGGTGAAATTTTGCACTGTGCTGACAATGTGAGCAAAATTTCCCCTGTGAAATGTACAAAGGGTTCTTTTGGAAAAAATGAGCAAAATTTGCCATATTTGAGGAAAAAAAGTCAGAAGTTGTCATATTGAGAAAATTAATTTGTGGAGGTCATCAAAACAAAGCAGGATTCTAAATTATTTCTACTTTTCTGTCTGACCTGTAGCCAAATTTGGCTCATCCCCCTTCTGGATGATCGCTAGTCCATCTACTTGACAAAAATGGAAAAAAAAAAAAAGAAAAAACCCGTTGTTTGTGAACGATGACCTGAGAGGTGTGCATGTGGCAATTGTAAATGTGTGTGTTTTCCATGTGTAGGTCCACTGAAACTGCTGCTATTTGCTAGCTATGTAAAACCATTTGTATAGTTACCTTAAGGAAGACACTAAATACAGCAATCTGCAGGTTCAGTGACAGAATTGTTTGCCAGGTGCAACACATTCAACGCAAGATGTTGCTTGTTCTGTATGTATCTGTAATTTCTGCTTACAGTCCACTAAAGAGTTGGATCTGGTCATTTGCAGACAAGATTTCCTTCAGTTGGAGAATGAGGTTGTATTGAATGAAGAAGTGATTGAGGAGAGAGAGCAAGGCATTCAAGAGATCTATCAGCAAATTGGTGAAGTCAATGAAATTTTCAAAGAGTTGGCTGATCTGGTGAATGAACAAGGATACTTGATTGGTTAGTGTCATTACACCTGCTTTTTCTTGGCAGGCTTTCTCAGAATGCTCAACAGAACAGCAATTTTTTGTTACCAGTATGGAGCCAGCCAGCTTCAGCCACCTGGAAATGATTGTAGCTGTGGTACTTTCTTTCATAATGTGTGATTGAGCTCTTTGGAAGAAAGAAGCTAACAGGGTTCTGACTCTTCACTGTGCAGATGATATTGATTCACACATACAAAGGGCAAACTATGGGACATTCCAGGGTAACCGTCAATTTGTCAAGACAGTGAAGATTCAAAAGTCTGGATCATCCATTGTGAGCATTACTCACCTTCATTGCCAATATCCTGTGACTAAGATGGACCTGGACAGAATGCTTTGATGAATTGCTTGAACTAAAGTCCAGACACTTCTAACTTAGATGGTCAAACATTGTGATTCACCAATGTGAGCACTGCCAGTTGTTCTTTGCTGTAGAATCTGGATTTTTTGAAAGGGTACTGCTTACGCCCAGCACTGTGTAGATTTATGTAGTGTTTGTGGTTAAAATTTATTGGAGCCATTTGAAAGAGGACATTGGCATATTTGCACTGATCTTTATCGGATCATTAAAAGTACTGGCCATGTGAGTAGCATTAACTTACGAGTAGTTTTGCAGTTAAAGCAGAAGGAAGTTGCACAAATACTAATGGGGGATATTGTTGCAATTGATGCAGATATGTGTGATTTTGGTGATCTTGGGTGTGGCACTGCTGCTGTTCATCATCTTCATAGCTTCATGATTTTCACGTGACCTCTTTTCCAACCTCACTTGGGGTGGTTGTATGTTAAGTACTATTTTGTGTATTGTATCCTCTACATCAAGGTAAATCATTCTTTTCTGTCATCACCTCGATCTACATTGTTGATTCATCTGGTGCAGTTGGTGTGATATTACACCTGATGGAGTGCACAAGAGCCCAAGCCCAATTCCCTTCTGTTGTATCTGAAGTGTGTGACTTACTGTAATAGCTTCTACATGCATCCCAGTTCCCAAATGCTTTGATTTTAAAGTCTTTTATTCAAATTGATCTAGCATCTATCACCCAGGGAAGCATATGTCAAAATGTGACAAGCTCACAGGTGTAGTATTAATGTATCACTAATGTCCACCCAAATGAATTTTTATTGTCCTGTCATGTACTTGATTGTAATCATTTCTTTAGAGGTCAATATGGCAGGGAAGTGAATCAAATGGTTTCATTTCATTTTGGGTCATATCAAAACTCATTCAGTTATAGTTGATGTTGTGGTTTGCAGTTCTATTTGATTTAAATCTGTTTGATTATGATGTTGATCTATGTGACTCCTTTGGCTTGGTTAGATATCTAATTAGTTATGTGGGTAATGTGTAAATACATTTCTGTTCTATGTGGATTACGTTATTAAATTCATGTGGTGTTGTCTCAATGCTTTTGTGTGCTGTTATGTGCTCTAGTAAGCTTAGAGAATCTCCACCTGCATGCAATATGCGGGCCTGTACAGGCACTGAACCACAGTGGCCAGTGAGTGGCACCAGGCACTCGAACTGGTGACATGCAAAATGCTGTGAATTGTGTGCAGTGCCTTGGCATGTTTATCCATGTGGGCACCTATTTATAGCAAAATGGCTGTTACCAAGATGACATTTAGCTACTGTAGTAGCTAAGGGTAAGGCTGCATAACCAGGTGGTGGTTGGGAGTTCAAATCCCAACTGGACCCCTTTTCATGCTCTGTGAGGACAGTAAGTTACCCTGATGGTTATAGGTGAGGCTCATTAGTACTCATTTGGTCTTTTTTTGGCTTCACTTGAATAGACTACAATCATAACCTCATTGAGAATCATAGATTAGTGTTCCCTTGTGAATAAATGCAGATGTTCAGCACAATGGCACTACCGAGTTTCATGAAGTCTTTCATCCTGTTTACCGTTCTGTGCCTTACCTTTCTAGCCAGTACAGAGTCCCTAGACAAATGTAAGGCTTTGGTGTGCATTGTCAATAAGGGCGGGAGGAAAATTCAACCTGGTGGCATCAAAATTCTACCAAATGGAGAGGTGATGAAGGAGTCCAAGTTCTAGGCAGCTCACACGGTGGAGCCTGCAGCTTCTTTTGAAGTCAAAATTCCCACTGCCATTGGGGAAGCTGAAGATGACCTACACCAGAGTGGACCAGGTCTTGTAGGAGGAACATCTAATTAGGTGGTAGCGGGTTGTAGAAAGTTTTACTGTGTCTGCAACTAAACACTGACAGATTCCTTCCTATTTGACCAGTGCGTGCTTAGGAATGATTAGGAGTGGAAAATGCTACATGTAATGAGTAAGTCAGTCTGAAGTCTTTACCTGCATAACAACATTACAGCCTATGTAACTACCATAATACCTTGGCTGCTTGCACACTAGAATTATCTAATTTTCAGATATGTTGAAATTCAAACATTTTTTCACATAACACAACATTTGTGAGGGGAAATATTGAATCTTTGGGAATAAAAATGTTTTATTTGTTGAAATGTAAATTTCAAAGTTAATTAAATTTATCTGCAAACATGTGTTGAATTTGTGATGGTACTTTGGGTAGTCTATTGTGGCCACAATAATCCAGCACCCACCAGCACACCATCCACTGGATGCCCGTTATTACTGAGTTGTGTCTGAATCTCAACTGAGTGAATATTTGGTTTCAGCTTGGCAACCAATTCTGTGAGAAATAGGTCTCAAACATAGGTAAGGGCTGTTTTTACTACCTACCTGATAACAACCTGCTTGTGGGTTGTTAGTAGGAAAAAGCAACTGTGCTAACCACCATGGTTAGTTAAGGAACTGGAACCCAACAGAAAACTGTTTCCTAACCACTTACCATTCATCCTCCATGCTGCGCTGGTGGGTGCTGTTACACTGTGGTCGTCTATTGTGCCTCACTCGTGCAACTGAATGGGTGCAGTGTACTTAAGACTATTTTTTGTGCTTGTGTATCTCATCAGCTATGCACCCTGGTTACTATTCTTGTACCACTTATTCCACATCTGTCAGATTCAAAATAGGTGGCATGCAAGATCTACCTAGAGTTCCAACTAACCTTTGAGGCATGTTAAAGGAATCTCATTGACAATTAGAATGGATTTAGGAATTCACAATGACTTTTGTTGAGCAAGAGCCTTGTTGAAATCCAGGACGTAAAAAGTTTTGTATGACAATTTGCTTGAAATTTTCAGTAGAATACTAAGTATGTAAAGCCCAGTAAAAATTCCTAGTGCATTTGGAGGACACTTTATGTCCATGAATATTCCTCCTAAAAGGAGGAGGCATAGGTATATGATACTATCCCTACTTCTTAAGAGTGTAAGGCAGCAAGCATAATTACAGGCATAAGATCCCTCCCACTCTTTAAGGAGTAGACATAAGAGCCCTCCCCCCTAGGCTTTGTGATTTGCACGTTTAGGTTCATGATAACCTTTGCCCTGTGCTTTATGATAGGTAAAGCCCATGGGTGAGTGACATTCCCAAAACACTTATTCACAATCAAGTCAGTTGGTAGTGATGGCTACTCATTACCTTCCGGCTTAATTTTACAGGGACAAGCTATAACAAAAGTGAAGCTCACTCTCTCAAGCTTGCATCTGGCTTCGATGCTTGCTTTTACTGAGACAAGCTATAATGAATGAAGCTCACTCTTGTTGCAGCTTGAATGAGGAGAGAAATGACTATTTTAATTAGGTATATCTCTTGAGTGCTAGCTAATGTCACAACTGAGTCTTCCCATTGCTTCTGGAAATGTCTGTGAAATGTGACAGACATCCTCCAGGTCATAAACTTTTGTGTAATGATTTAATCAAAAGTTTGGATGGATTATTATGTACTAATCTGTACACCCACCCCTTGGGTGCAGATGAATTTAGTGGGTAGTCATGGGCAGCTTGCGACTCCTATTCATTGACAAAGTGACAGGCTGCAACTTTGTGAGTGAACATCTCTGCTTTCAGATTCAATTGCAGATTGCTTTGAAACTCATGGATTCTTGATGAGAATTTCCTACTTGACATCCCCATGTTCATGAAATACCTTACTAGCTTGACCCTGGCTTCAACAGACCAGTGAACCATGCTTGCTTGTGCTAGACAGAAAAATTCCTACTTTTAACAGGTTTCATCCCAGGCAGATTCTTGATGTCTTTCCCAGTAAACAAAATGACAAAAACCAGTACAATTCACTAGCTGTCTGGGTGGAAGAAACTCACAGAAGAATCATCAATGGGAAAATGGAACAATAATTTGTCCAGTGGTCAGAATAAGAATTTGTTCCTCCCTGTAAGTTGGATCAACCACTAGTCCTTTGGAGGCAATTTGTAAGTGCTCACAAGGTTAGGTCCCTGTTTTTGCATTGGTTACAATCACCCCATCAAGCTGCTGCATACGGTATTGCAATGCTTCAAACAATGTTGTCAGATGTTTTGTCACCAGGGCAAACTAGACTAGGGACTTACAGACTTGCTGTTTGCAGAACACCAAAAGAGACTAAAACTATATTGTCAAAATGGATGCAATGAAGACTCTGAAGCAGCAAAGAAACTGCATCTCCAAGATAGTGTCAAGTGACCAAGGGCCATGGTAATTTCATAAATGAAATTCTGGTGTTACAAGGGGATGTGCATATGCTGTAATAGTGTTATATGAGCCTAAAGACCTGTGAGTATCCATTGGTGAATCTCGAACAGCCACTGTAACACAGTGGATGAATGTATGGAAAAGCTGCATGTGCCAAGTCAAGCTGAGGAAGAAGCAACAGAGAGACAATCCCATTGAAGCTCTATACTCAATTATGAGTAACTTCAACTTAAGAATCTCTCACCTGCAAGTTGTATCAAACCCCCGGCACCAAACCTGTGCTTTGACAATTTTGGACCTTGTGCATACTGGTACCTGCAAGAGAGAATGAGCAAAACCACACATGGATCCATGATACACAACCCCATGTACTTATGCATGTTCTGTAGAGTCATTCCCTGGGATGAATCTATGCATATTGAATGCTAATAGCTCTGAACTGGATGCCCAGAAGTGATTATGCAAAATGGAGAGAAGGAAATGAGCTTCTCTATTCTGTTGCTGAGACCAAGGTCAAGTACATTACCTGTTAAAATCAACTCCAGTTGGAGTGTTGACATGAGATAGAGATTCTTGCGTGCCATTGGTCATTGTCGTTCTCTCCCCCAGCAGGTGGAGGTTGTTTATGGTGGTGCTATGTTGAGGATTTTGGCTCATCTCTAGTTGAGATGATGTTGAAAACCTCAAGTTCGCTTGGGCTAGCTGCTTGAGCCTTGTATTTGCCAGCTTCCCTGCCAATTCTCCATCTCCTACCTGCCTCAATACACCCCACCCAGCACATCATTCTTTCATTCTCTATCCATCCCTGCTTTCTGTAGAAGGATAACCCATCAAGTATGTGAAAGAAAGTACTCTTGAGACTTAAATTTTATCAACACTCACTAATGATCCTCCCAAAGAAACAAGGGTCAGTAGAGACAACAGGCTTACTTTGTTACTAGCAGCCAAGGAAATATCATGTGAAGTGATGGTATGTGTGGCATGATTGTGCACTTGAGAGCGGCGCTGCACTTTGACTTCCTCCTCAAGTGCAACCTTCTCCCCCTTTAGCTTGTTCATCTCTAACAACAGTTGGTTCACTGTGTTCATCAGATCCAATTTCTCTGCTGGTATTTGCCCACCTCTTGGTTGCCTCACCAAAAACTAGACAAAAAAAACACACTAGTTCAGCATTATATGCTGTCATCTTTTTCCCTTCTCAAGGTGAAAGTTGCAGGTCTGAACAGTCTTTGACAAGATAACATATGCAGTAAGATTGTTTCCTTTCTTGACTCAAACACAGGTCACGTTTTTGATATATTGGACTAAATAACACAGGGAGAAGTCATTTAGAGAACAAATGAATGAGTGAAAGTAGCATTTGTGGAGTGGCCTAACAGGTATTATACCTTCTGATTGAGTTTCAATGTCTCGAGTTCAGCCTTCATCTTCTCATTCTCCTGCATCATTTTCTTAGTTCCACATTAGTTTTTCAAAGAAAATGAACTAATCCTTCAAGTTAAACAGCACAAGAATGACATGAAAATGTGCAGAGAGTCTTCTTGTGAAGGGATGTTGGAAATGTACCTTGCGCAAATTGAAGAGTTGCGACACAAGTTGTGATCGGGCAGAGGTTTCATCTTTCAGCCTGGCTTCAAGCATGTTCCGTGAATTCTGCAGTGACATGAGCTTGGTTTGCAACTCTGCACATTCTTGCTGGACCTTGGAGAACTGAGTCTGGTTTGCCACCTCCTCTATCTCATACTTCTTCAACTTTTCCGTCAACTGCTTGACTTCTGCATTGAACAAATCCTGTTGCCAACCAATAGTTACTTGAAATAGCCCTCTATTTCAATAGTTGTTCATCCAGCAGAAATCATGCAAATAATCTTGATTCTTTGCATTTTAAGAAGCTTGGAGCTGGAGACGTACCTGCAACCGGTGCAGTTCTTGCCACAACAGGGTTTTCTCATATGTCATATCATCATTTGCAGTATCATTTGGATGCTGTTGAGTTATACTGATCAGCTCTGATTCCTTCTGTCGAGTTACCAGCAATTCTGCTCTGAGCTCCTCATTTTCTTGCTTTAGCTGAACCATGCACACCAATGTAATGTAAATCAGCAGCCACTCCCTGGTCTGATAGGCTTACAATTCACTGCTTTTCTGCTCATCCTCAAGAGAGATGAAAAAGAGGAAGGATTATGCCATGTCTGCTGACAAATGTGATAGTCTCTTCACCTCCACTAGAGCTACAGCAAAAGGTAACAGTCCCATTAGAATTTCCTTCTCACAATGTCCTTCACACAGAGACTTGGCTGAGAATGATTGGTTACTGAAGTAACAGTTGAACAGCTGGGACATTGCTCCCAATTGAATTCCACCATTAGATACTAGCCCGTTGTCACCATACTCTCTCTTCTGAATAGGACACATGGTCCTCTTTCCTGGCAACAAGTTTTGTCTTCTGATAAGCAGGATCTGAAGATAAGGAATGGAACCCTACACAAGAATTGGGAGTATAAGACTTGTCTAACCTTGCCACGAATAAGGACAAGTGTGTCATTCTTGGCATCCACTATAACTCGCAGTAATTGAAGTCCACTCTCCAGCCTTGCTAACTGCCATCAGTCATCATCACCACCACATGTAAGGAAGTATGGTCCCCATATCCTTATATTCACCAAACAAACTCACTTTCTACCCACAAGATCATCGTAAACTTCCATAAGAGTGCCAAATTGTTAGCCATATACATGAAGTTGAAGGAATCCTGAAATTTTGCTGAATTGTTGTTTGTACCTCATTCATTAAGAACTGGTTAGTGCCTGGCTCAGCAGACACCTTGTGGGTTGGCTTGAGATTATTAGGAACCTGGGGTTTGAAGGTTGGCAGGACATGTCTCTGGAATCTTTCCACAGAATCTGCGAGGGCAGTGAGTGTCCCAGAGGTTTGCATACAAGAGTTTTCTTTGGCTTGCAGACGAGATGCCATGGACTGCTGAGCCACCTCTGCATTGTTCTTGAGTTCCTCAATTCTGACCAATGCTTGCTGGTTGTCAGCCACCACTTTCTCCTTTTCAGCAACTGCTTGAAGAAGCTGGCATGATGTTGAATGCAATAAACCTTTCAGTTGCTTCAACTCATCTTTCAATCGCTGTGTTGCTCCTTGTACAAGTGATGCCACCTCCACATCTCGATGTGCCCGCAGTCTTTGAAGCTCAACTCGCTGTCATTTCAAACAAGCCATGACTGTAAGTAGCAGCAGAGTTTTCTTCCATTACTGCCTAAATACCTCCAAAGACGGTGCCCTTGAGAACTGAAGCACAACAGAAAGGGAAGAAGCACAAAGGGTTACTTGGTTCTTTTCCCTGGCAATGATGTCATCAAGCTGAAACCGAAGAAGATCATTCTCATTGCCCAATGTTCGTGCAATAACATCAGCACCCTCTCCATTTCGATTTCTGCACCTGGTAGACTGGAACAATGTTGCAGCCCCTTATAGAATTTAGAAACAGGCTACAAATGCTGAGTAACAGAAGAGCATATGAATGAACTAAGAAACTTCAGGAACTGTTGCAGCGCATTAGAGGTGAACCCAGTATCCCCCTGCTCTAGCTACCTGCATGAACTACCAACAGAGAAACCCTCAAAGACATGCAGGTCTGGCAGGAACAATCAGAAGAAAGGACAGATTACAAAATCAGTAAAGCACAACATTTTTGAGGGATACTTGGGTTCTCTCACTAGACCCCAACACCTATAGGCTTCGGAAGCAGATACTTACATCATCTGTGTTTGGGTCAACAGCACCCCAAGCTCCTGCTACAACAAAAATCCAGATCAGTCAGGTGGTCAGCCCATTGTGTCAGATGTCACAAAATATGCATGTCTTTATGAAGATCTCTCTACTGAGAAAGACATATGCATCTTGCAAGTCATGCAAGCAAAAAACACAGATCCCTGCAATCAAACAATTCCAAGTGAAAAGAGAGGAACAAAATGCAGTCTGCCAATATGGTTCACTTCCAACATGTCTGTACCCCTGTGGAGCTATTACTACCTAATCTGACCATCTGAATGTAGAAATGAGGGGATTTCAACATTCAGATTTCCTCATGTTGCTGAATGTACGTGCTCTCCAAATTTAAATGCCTGATCAACCTCATGAGGGGAAAGCTTTCTGAATTGTAAGCTACAAGCACATTTTGGTAAAACCCAGAAGGCACACACCGAGCAAAAGAGAGACACTCAAAATCCTCTCTGTATAGTAGGGTTGGCGCCCCTGATGCTGGAATTCAACCTCTACTTGCAATTCCTTTGAGATTTTGGTTGATAGCTTGCTAGGCACAGTAAAATCAAATTCGCAAATGAAGTTGTTGGAGAAAAGGAGGAGGAGCAAGTGAGAGAATACTGGACGGTGAAGCTCGGTGAGGTGGTGAGGAACGACGAGGTGGTGAAGACATAGGAGGTCTGTCCGTCTGTGACCGTCCTCCCGCCCATGAGATTTTGAGAGATCGGGTAGAAGAAGAAGCACCTTGTGAAACTGCCCCTTCGTGAGTCTGCTGTGGCTCCTCCTCCTCTGTTGTAGCTATTTTTCCCAATTCTGACAAGACTTTGCTTCCAAGCTAGAAAACAAATTAATAATATTTTCCTCGACAAAACTGCTTGGAGATAGAACAATCTTTGACATGGGTATTATTCTTCTCTGCAACATGTTGCTCTTCTCAGAGAACCCATGGCAACCAACCTCTTTGACAGATCCCACATTTCTTCCTTGACAGATTCACATCCATTGACAGATCCACATGCATTTCATGACAGATCCACATCTCCAGTGAGAACTCTTCCCCTGTAAACGTTGCAATTCCTCCCGACAAGGATTCTTCTCAACACCAAGCTTTAGGAACCTGCCTCGATAACTGCTCCAGGCTTCCCCCACAGACGTTAGCCCACCTCCTGAGGTCCGGGGAAGCTGTCAAATCTCTCTTCTGTTATGATCTTTGTTTCCTAATCTTCCAGTGCAAGATAGGACTCCCAGTCTTCATTGCTCACAATATTCTCAGGATCTTCTGGTACCTTGCCCCAGCGTTTACATGACTTTTTTCTGCCCCTCTACGCACTGTGTACAATGAGGAATCTCTTAAAGCAACACGGAATCAAAACGCCTGCGCCTGCATCAAACTGGAGGAAAAGCTCGCTAGAATTGCTGCTGCAAATGACCAAACCGTCATCATCCTCTGAAAAGCAAACCTTCCACAGCAACACAGATTCTGCTCCAAAACATCTTCAAATTCTCTCAAAATCGCAGCAAGGCTCGTGTGCTATGCGTGGAACAATCTCAATCAAACATAGCTCACACTTGAGCTCAAGCTTTTGCTTCCAATCCATCGTACCCCCCTCCCTCCTTCCTCATCAAGAAAACAGACAGGAAGACGAACCTCCATAGAAATTTTTTTTCTCAGATCTTCACAAAGAATTCTTGCGATAGAAACTAGTAATGCGAGAGACCACGCCAAGTTCTGAATCTTCAAATCCTGTTGCGGATGGTGAGTGCCACAGGAGCAGCAGCAGCTCCTGGATACAAAAACACACCTCCTGTGCACAATTCTCAACCAAATCGCACCAAATGTTCACCAAAACGCTTCAAATTTTCGAGCTGATTCACGAGCAAATCATCGACATACCTTGTGATCAAAAGCACGACTGGAATGCGGTCGCAATTCGAAGAGAATCGAAGCTCCCGCGCGGGTGACAAACCACCGCGATGTCCGCTCCCTTGCGCGAAACCGTTACGCATTTTTAGGTCCCAATCCACGTGACATGTCCGGATTGTGTATCTCGGGATCTCATCACATGTGGGACCTCAATCGAGACCTCGTTGGTCCACTCCCCACGTGACAGATCCCGATTTTCAGGCCCCCGTTGTGTTATATCTCGGGATCCCATCACAGAAGGGACCTCAATCGAGGCCTCGTTCGTGGACTCCCAATCCACGCGACGGGTCCCGGTTGCGGGATCTCATCAGCTATAGGACCTCAATCGAGACCTTGTTTGTGGATTCCGAATCCACGCGACAGGTCCGGATTGGGTATCTGGGGATCTTTATCACATATGGGACCTCAATCGAGACCTCGTTGGTGGACTTCCAGTCCACGTGACAGGTCCCGATTGTGTATCTCGGGATCTCATCACCTGTGGGACCTCGTTGGTGGGTGGACTTTGCACTCCAAAATCCATCATTTGTTCAAGCAGTTCAGATAATTATGTACTACAGAGTAGTTCCTTCATGGATGCGAAACTTCTTCATTCATGGATTGGGTGGCCTCCCTCATGAACGTTACATCCATGACGACACTTCTGAGTTTAAGTAATCTGATCTTCTCCTCCTCTTCCTTCAGAGAGAAGAACAAGGCCCTGAGAAGAATAGGAAGAAGAGCGAGCGAGCGACTGAGGAGGCGCGGAGGAATCTCGACGACGATCGCGGTAGGGATTCTCCATTGCCCTTGGATTTCTGAAGGAGTTACTGGAGATTGTAGCACTGCTGAGACAAGAGCTGTGTGGAGGAGGTTTGGGTGCGACCGCAGCGAGAGAGAGAGAGAGAGAGAGAGAGAGAGAGAGAATGGCGTCAATGTTGCAGCGCGTGGCCAGTAGTGGGGTGGTTCCAGCTTCGTGTGCTCTATTAGGAGATAGCACCAGAAGTGAATATGGATTTAGTCTGCCACAAACTCTTGCAGCTCCTCATGGCAGCAGCTCGTGGAGTTTGAAGGAGAAGCTAGGCTTGAGATGGGGCGATTCTTTAGGGTTTCGTCCTGTACCCAGCTCTTTCTTCTCTGCAGTCCACCCGTCTTTCGAGAGGACGCAGCAACCCTCGCGAACTCCTCTTATTATCTCCATGGTACTTCCCACAGGGTATGTGTGCATGTGACATAGGGCAGCCAATTTTGCTTTTCTCTCTCCTTTCTTCAACTCTCGGTTTGCACCACCCATTTCATCGCCTTGTTCATTTTTTTTCAATGACTGCAACAAGAGCTTTCTTCGTTTTTGCTTACTCCTGACGCTTATCCAAGTGTCTTCTCCGTTTTGATGTTCTGATACAGCAGCAACCCGGAAAGAATTGTCGGAAGAGGCAATCCAGCGTAAGTACCTAACCTCGGCTTATGCACAGGGTTTTGCAATTGCTTGGGTTTTGGAGCAGAGGATTTTAGGGTTTTGTGCTAGCTCTGAGACTGCGAGATTCTTGGGACGAAAAAAATCCTCTCAAGTATTCAAGCAAATGTATGTTTAGCATGCATGCATGATTCATTTTTTTTCCAGGAAATCAAAATTTATGTTTAGCATCTGAAACCTCAAAGATTCCAAACTTTGAGATGAGAAGGGTTTTTGACATACATACATCTCTGTTGGGAGGAGCATGGTGGCAGATGGGAAGCTCGAGCAGTGAAATCCTATAGCATGGCAGAGCTGGAGGCTCGGAAATTAAAGTATTCCACCACTGGGACCGAAGCTCTTGTCATGGGAATTCTTACGGAAGGTAAGCAACATACATACAGCCTCTGTAAAGAAGCGCAGATTTGCTATCTTGATTGATGAAATTTGCAAAAGAATTGACCCTTGCAACGACAAGTGCACAGATTGCTATCTTGATTGATGAAATGCAAAAGAAAGAATGTTTATGCATAGGGATGTATGTTTCTTCAGCTAATCCCATTGACTTATAGACTATGTTCTCAACTCCTGCCTGAAAGTTGCCAGTTGCTCAATGTGCATTGACCAGGGACAAGTGCAGCAGCAAAGTTCTTGCGCAAAAATGGAATTACCTTGTTTGGAATACGTGATGAGACTGTGAAGCTACTTGGCAAAGCTGATATGTACTTCTTCAGCCCAGAGCACCCTCCTCTTACTCAACCTGCACAGGATGCGCTTGACTGGGCTTTGGACGAAAAGAGCAGACTAGGTGAATATATCCTGCAACACAGATAACAGCATCTGCTCTTGTATTGTTGTTCCAAACCCTGCTGTGAGTGATACAGGAAATATCACTAAACCGCACTGATTCTAGAGAGTACTAGATGTGATGCTAGTTGTATTGCCACCAATTGCAGATGACCTGAAAAATCAGAGAAGCTTTTTGGTATATGTAATGCTTTTTCTCTGGTGTAACTTTTACTGCAGGTATTGATGGTGAAGTGAGTACAACTTTGCTGTTACTTGGAATATGGGCTCAGAAAGGTTCCGCTGGGCAATCTATATTGTCAAGCCTTGGGTTTGATGACAAGATGGCTACTGAGTTGACAGCATCTGTAAGTGACATCTAGTCCTAAATGTATGTTAAAAAAACATTGATGCAAATTGAACTGTTCTTTATACTCACCCTGAGAAACAGTTGTAGCACGAGCTTTGCTAGCTCTCTCTAACCTGCCTCAAGTTTACTAGTAAGCACAAGCTATGTCCTTGTGTCTCATTTTTGCCCTTGCAGTGAAATGCCAAAAATGGGAGGTTCAAGGTTTGCATACCATTAATGTTGTTCTCCTATTTGTAATCATGTTTGTATCTTATGGAGCTTGTGCGGCATTGATTTTCTGTGCAGTTGAAGAAGGAGAAGGAGATGGTCAGTGCTGCAAGCAGCTGAATAATGCTATAATTGCAACTGGAGCTCTCTTTGTCATAGTCATTGGAAGAATTTTTGCAGTTCCTGTAGGCAGAAAAGTGTATTTTAGTCATTCATTTTTACAGAAGGCATTTGATACTTGTGCATCATCAAGGTGTGATTGTACATCCTGGTGATCTAGCTTCTCTCTGGCTCTTGATAATTGGGAGACTTTTTCCACATCATGTTGCCTGTAGTATCTCAAAGTGACTGTGTATGTAGATTTCAGGGATCAGGTAAGATGATGGGCAGAAGTTAAGACTTGAGACTTTTTTGTTGTCAGGATTGCTTGTTTTCTCATTCCTCACGTGATTTTCACAAAGATTGGATCATTAAAATTGTGGAGCTTTTTTCATTCCCAGATTCCAGTTTCAGTTTTACCAGATGGAAGAGAATTGAGTACATCAAGTTGTCCTCAAGCGTCATATATATTCTTATCAATCTCCAAGCACATACAGTTTAGAGAAAGAAAACAAACATCTGCAGCTGTAGATAGTGAAGGAGCTCGTGTGACAAAATCTTCTTTCATGGATTTTCTGCAACCAATGCCACAATGCCAGTGGACCCAAAGCCTCCTTCACCACGAGTAGTTGCATCCAAGTCCTCCACTTCCAACACTTGTGGGATGACAATGAGCTCAAGGATTAGCTGTGCAATGCGATCTCCGGCATGGATGGTGAAATCAGTGTCAGAGTGATTGAAGAGGATGACTCCGACTGGACCACGGTAGTCAGCATCAATCACGCCTGCTCCAACATCTATGGAATGCTTCCATGCTAATCCTGACCTTGGAGCTGTCCAGCAAAAACAACAATTCATTGTTTCCTTCGATCGTCACTCACTGGATACTCTTGTATCATGTTTGACTTCCCTTTGCAAATGCAACAATTCTTTCCTCAGATCTTCACTGACAGAATGTACTTGCATAATGTACTAATTCCTTTGCAGAATGCAAACATTTTGACAAGCATAGTAGTAGTAGTCAATGAATGTGAGAACTCACCAACACGTGCATAGGTGCCAACAGGAATTGCAATAGAGAGGTCAGTCTTCACCAGTGCCTTCCCACGTGCCGGCACCATGCATTCATATGCACTGCACAGGATTTCAATTGTACAAAATCTTCAGTCAAATCTTTCTGTTTTACAGGACTTGAAAGAGATGATGAAAGTGCTGTGTAGAATTAACTTGACTCTCTGTGAGTAGATAGATAGAGTGGATTCAACTTGGTGCAACCACAGTTTCAAAAGCATCTTCTCATGTTGAGGTGCACACAGTTTGGTGTGGCCTTCAATCTTTGCAGAAAAATCTGAAACTCTTTGTCATCAGTCATGCCTGCTTTCAGAGTTGAAGGTCAAAGATTCAAGATGTCAAAGAGTTTTGGATTAAATTGCAAAGATCAAAGGTCAGAGATCAAAGATGGATGTCTGAAACATAAACCTCAACATATTGCTACTGCAAATGAGAACATGGAAAAGAATGGTACTTTTTTGGCACAGAAATTCGCATGTTTTTACATTGTCCATTTCAGAAAGAGCGCTTCTTCACAGAAGCCAAAAAAACATCACGGTTGCAAAGTGAACCAAAATCACAGAAGAGAAGGGGATAAGTACATGGACAAGGATGATGCTATTCCTGCTCTGAAATTCACATGCTTGCACATTATCCATTCCAGGAAGAGCACTTCTTCCTGGATACAGGAAACTTCAGTCATCAGGGTGGCAAAGTGAAGCAAAATCACAGAATAGAAGGACAAGTACATGGACAAGGAAGATACTTTTTCTGCATGGAAATTCACACATTTGCAAATTCATTATCCATTCCAGAAAGAGCACTTCTTCATGGATGCAGGAAACCTCAGTCATCAAGGTAGCAAAGTGGAGTAAAATCACAGAAGAGACAAGAACCAGTACATGGACAAGGATGATGCTTTTTACTGCACTGAAATTCACATAGTTCATGCATTACCCAATTTCAGAAGAGAGAAACACTTCTTCACCGATGCTGAAAACCTGCCGACTGTGGCAAAATGCAGCAAAAGTAACAGAAGAAAAGACAAGAAGAATAGAAACTCCAGAAAGAGAATGAGAAAGAGGAATGGCAACTCCAGGAAGAGACAGACAAAGACAGAGACAGCAGAAGAAATGGCAAGGAGTGCGCACATTCAATACCTGGAAAGATCATAGCCAGCAGCCATGGCAGAACCTCTGGAAGGCAGAATGGCATGCGGAGAAAGCTTCTTCACGCGCAGGGCAGCGGGTGCCTCTACTGCAAGATGCTCAATGCTACTAGGGCCGCGATTCTTCTCATGCCCGTTTTGCAGCTTCTGAAGCTTCTTGGCTTGTGGCTGCTCCTCTTGCACATCCTCCTCGGCATTGTGCAGCATGATGTGCTCTCCTCCCTCACTGTGCACTGCTGCAGAGGAAGCTCCAGGAGAGGAGGTGTCGCAGCAGCGGCGGCGGATTGTTGTTGCTGTTCTTCTTCTTCTGTGGATGCTGCAAGAGACGCTCCAAAAACTCCGCCTGTCAGTGCAAAATTGGATTGTGGACGAAGAAGATGTCGTCGGGGGGTGCGCTGCGACTATTGTTGTGGCGGTGGAATTTGGGCGGGAACATGAGGGAGAAGAAAGCGGAAGAGTGTAGTGACGGCGGGAGTTCGCGGCAACTGGACACAGATGACACAGGGTTTCCATCAACGATCTTTGTGAAGGTTTTTTTTTTTTGGCATTGATGTCGGTTGCAGATGAGTAGATGATGCTTTGCATCGAATTCTGGAAGAAACTCTGTTCTGAAGTGCAGCAACAAGATCAAGGATTGCTCTTTAGACTTCAACGACTTTGCTTTGGCCAAAGCTCTAAACCCTAGAGCAAGCAATCCTTCCATGATCACTGCAATGAAGAAGATTGGGATGCATCATCAGATTCCCTCAGAGGAAATGTCTTCTGTTGCCATCGATCTCAAGAATCTTGCAACCCCAGATGATGCACACATGAGAAGTACATGAGAAGAAGAGCCACAAAGAATTGCAGATGAGGCAGCAGCTAGACAGACAGACAGACAGACAGAGAAAGAGAGGATGAATTCAACACCCACCACCACCACCAGCTTGTTGAGCTTCTGCTGCTAGTTAGCCATTGAAGGGACCTTTTTCAGCTAGCTGCTCTGACTGGACAGAAGACAGCCAAGAGACCAGTGTGGTGGACCAAGAAGGTGTGGCAGTATGGAAGAACCTGCACAAAGAGGAGAGCATTGCCAGGAGAATAACAACACATGGGTGGTAAACATTACAACCTGCAAGTCATCACATTCTTGCACTAGATTTAAGGCTTGATTTTATGTTTGCTAATCGTCACACCCATGCAGAAAATTAAGACTTGACACTCATGTCACAACTGGTCGACTGCTGCAGTATGGAAGTTCAAACCTGCACAAAAAAGAGAGCATTGACAGGAGAACAACACATGGGTGGTAAATGTTACAACCCTGCAAATCATCACATTCTTGCAATAGATTTAAGGCTTGATTTCATGTTGGCTAATCAAGGCCTGACATGAGGCCTTGTGCAGGACCTGAATTCTCAGAACAGCCCCATTTGAGGTCCTTACCCAGCATAAAGAACTTGTAGATTTTTTTCCCAATGGCTGTATGCTTCATTATGAGAGGAGAGGTAAGAGAAGAGAGGAGGCACCTTACATGTAAGGTGCCATCCTCTGCAAAGGCAGAACTTCCACTGAGGGTAAGGTGCCCACCCTCCACAGACAGTAGAAAAATTCTACTGATTCTTTATGGATATGAAAACAAAAAAATTCATAGTCATCCCACCTGTGTGAAGTGCATCTTGTAAGCTCAGAAAGCCTCATGGTCCTTAATGTACCTGCCAATTGCAAGGCCAATTGTTGTATCTGCTGATAGCAGCAACAAAAGTGGCTTTTTCTGGGTGGGTGGATACTGTGCGGGCTACTTCATTTGCAGCCAGCCAGAAAGTAATTGATGTGCAAAGATTTCTGCATACATCTGATGGCAAATAAGAACCTACCCATGTAGGTTGTATGCTTGGAAGCTTGTTTGTCTCCAAACTCTAGAAACCTCAAAGGGATAGCAGAGGTGCACAGTTTGAAGTTTCATTACATTATACACCTCTGACTTCCTTCTTTGTTTGTTTCAAATGAATGCAAAGGCATAGGAGATTGATAACAAGAGTTGGCTGCACTTAAGAGGCCTGGCATTCC
>Ga0209611_10004528_pt1 | contig 23725 bp, 15 predicted proteins | sample S1TSphgellanicum_3_FD_187693 | JGI IMG/M metagenome (GOLD analysis project Ga0209611, IMG submission 187693) | Host-associated microbial communities from peat moss isolated from Minnesota, USA - S1T2_Fc - Sphagnum magellanicum MG (SPAdes) (version 2) | ecosystem: Host-associated > Plants > Peat...
CCCCCCAAATCATGGGAGTCCCAACTCTAAGAATCTCGGGACTCCCACTTGGGAGTCCTGAAACAAAATGTCATTTGGATGTTGGTCCCATGGCCAACCATAAAGTATACTATAAAGGGGACGATGGCGGCTTCCCCCAAGTCCGGGCCATTTTCAGTCTTGTGAGTTCGAATTTGCTTGTGTCTTGTCCTAGCACCAAAAGTGTTTCAACTATGCACTAATTGACTTGTTGTTTAGTTTGTATAGGTTTGTGTGAGTGATTGAGTGCTTGTCATTCTTCCTAGTTTCATCCCGGAGCACCAACACACCCCTCTACCCCCAACGTGTTGCGATCCAAGGAACGTGCACCCAACTTTTTGCTCTTCTACTGTTTTAACTTCAAACTCACATTTGAATCTATCAAGGAGCTTGGGAACGCATCAATTTCAGTATTTCAAAACATGTTTGTTTGGTGATAGTTTCATAATTTACATCCCTTTAAATGGATATGATCATGTTTTGTCAATTAAACTGTTGATCTAATTAATATTGCATTGTGCATTGTGTCTTAGGGTTATGGATGATTAGCTTTCGATGCATGCCACATGCCAACCAAGACACACAAGCAAACATTGAATCTTACCATGGGGCCTTAAGGCATTGGCTTTCACTTAAGACAAAAGGTTTTAAAGGGTGTTGAATTGATTGGTTGGTTTGGAAATTAACAACAGTTACACGACATTACATACACACATCTAAAATGAAGAAGAGGGGGTTCATAAAAAACAAAGTTATGGAATGTATTGTGAGAACAAGTGTGGACAAGGTAGCATTGATCCCATTCACACATGTATCCCAACCATCCTTTGAAATAGATGGTTATTGGATTGTAAAAAGTCAACACCTTGCCAATGTGGAATACAAAATGAAATACCCATTTACAGAATATTCAAGGTGCACACATGAATGAGCATTACGAGGGAATCTTTGCAAACACCCAATCAATATTATTCTTATGGTCATTGATGTTACCCAAGAGGATGTCATTGATTATTGTGGAAAATGGTTTGAATCTAATCATGGAGGTTTGGGAGCCATGTTTATGGACCCCAAATGTATTCTAGATGATTCCGATTCCAAAGATGATGGTGAAGTTTTTGGTGACAAAGGTGTCATTGACATTGGTTTGATTGGAACCATGGAAGAGGTTGTGTTTCCTACCGATGAGGTCAAGGCTTTTGATGAACTGGAAAGTTCAAGTGTTCCTTTGGAATGAATATTAGTTCGTTTACATCACACAATGAAAGAAATTATTGAAAAATGCACACAAGGAGGGGTTGCACTTTGTGACCATGCCACTTTAATCATGAAAGTTGTGGCATCAAAAATCCAAAACATTCACCTCATAAAAGTGAATGAATCATTGCATCCAAGAACATTGTTACATCATGTAGATGATGGTTTAGGGTATCCAGTTCATAGGTTGAAGGATTGGCATGAAATAATGCTCACACACACAAATGTTCATAAAAAAAAATCTCTTGAGTAATAATTAATTTTAGCATTTAATAGGCATCATATTCATGTAAATTGCTTGTTTGATCATTTTATACTAAAGGTTTATAATATTATTGTGTATTGAATATTAACAATATTTTTTGTGCTTCACAATCCATTATTTGCACCTTGCATGTGTTTTATGTTAACATCAACCCCACAATGTCAAACAAAGTTCTAGCTAATGGAAAATACCAAATGTGGGCCCATTATTGTTCAAATATAATCACCAAAACAACAATAATGATACCCAAAAATTTGAAACATGGTAGAAAAAGGGAAGGTCGTTAATGAAATTTTAAATGACACAATGCAAATATTGTTGTGGGAATAAATTTCCAATGTGTGTTGGGAACATTATATGCAAGTATTACAATTAATTCATAAGGTGGGTTAGGTCTCCTGATGTAGGTATTATGATTGGGGCATTTTTCCAATATTTATTTTTAAGACTATATGTAGGTATTGTTGTTGGAATAAATTTTCGAGGTGTGTTAGGAATAATATATGCAGGTATTGTAATTAGCTCATAAGGTGGGTTAGGTCTTCTTATGCAAGTATTATGATTGGGGCATTTTTTTCTAATATGTATTTGGAAGACTATATGTAGGTATTGTTATTAGAACCAATGTTTAATGTGGGTTAAGGAGGCATTTATGTAGGTTTTGCTAACAAAACACCTAGTGTTTAGTGTGAATTAGGTAGGCCCATATGCAAGTATTCCTTTTCAAGGATGTCATTTAGTTTAAGTCAAAGGTTATGTGGCCTTGATACACTATAAAATGATACTAATATGATACTAATAATACTATATTATTAAGTAGAAATTATTATAAATAAAATAAATAATACCAATAAAAATAATGATAATGTTATAATATATAACTATTGATAATTAATAAATTTTATTTGAATATCATTGATTGTGCTAATATATTTTTATACACTTACATGCTTAAATAACACTAATTAATTTACAAGTATCTTAACATCGGCTACATATTAACTACAAATAGTAATAATAATATCTATAATAATAATGAAAAAATTAAGATCATTACTTTAAAATTTTAAATAACAATAAAAAGGATTAAAATTATTGACTTATATTTTTTCCTTAAAGTTTTAAGTATTTTTATTATCATAATAATTTAATAATACCTACTACTAATAAATTGGTATGTTAAAGTAATTATTAATGATTTTTTTTATTAATATCATTATTTAACACTATTCATTTTAATTAGTTCAATATAGTTGCTAGCAACATTATATTAATATTATTATAATACAAATAAGTATTAAAAATGGATAAATATGAAATTTTATAATATTAATTATTAAATAAAATATGCATGAAAATTTAGTATTAACAAGATAATTATTAATGATGATTGGAATCTATTGTTTTAGTATAATTAATAATTTTATTAATATAATATAATTTTAGTAAAAACAAGCAATATAATAACATTAATAAATGTAACAATGTTAATATTATGATTAATCAGTATTATTCAGTAAAATTATTACCAATATTAATTTAATAGTAATCAATAACTTAACTTATATTATTATGTTTGGAGATTACAAGTAATACAAGATTTGCAAAGGCATGTGTAGGTAGTTAGAATACAAACAATTAGATGACCTTATGCAATACCCACATTCATGGAACAAAACAATTAGTATACATGTAAGTAAAGCAAATATAGTAATAATATTTCATTATTTTTCATTCAATAAATGGTTGACAGATGTCACTACCTATTCTATGTAACCTAGGTAGGTAGGTAGGTAGGTCATTTAGCCTAGGGGGCGACTTGAGACATGGATTGCAAATATGATGATTTGAACCCTTCACCTTTTTGAAAAAAATTCAAATCCTTAACCCACACACCAACGGTCAACATAAATGACAAAGGTTGTTGTCCTTTGATTATGAATAGTTTTTTTCATTACTTTATAGAAATTGTCTACGATAAATATGTTATAACTATGTAAAATTTAATTTAAAATAATTTATGATTAGATATAATTTTAAGAATAAAACTAATTTGAAACTTAATTATTACATGTTTTAAATTATTTGTAATCCCTTACATTTCACCTTAAACCTTAAGATGTAAAACCTAAATTAAAACCTAGCTATAACCTAACATTAAAAATTAACTTTAAAGATTAAAACCTAAAGCCTAAGCCTAAATGTAAAATTAAAACCTAACCTTATAGTTTACAATTTAACCCTAAACTTAAAATAAAAAACCTAACCCTAGAACATAAAACCTACAACTTAACATTAAAACCTAATTGTAAATTTAAAACAAAAACCTAACCCTAAAACCTACAACCTAACATTAAAACCTAACCTTAAAACCTAAACATAACCCCAACCTAAAATAGAAAACCTAACTTTAAAACTTATAATTGAAGATTAAAACTTAACCTTAAAGTTGAAACCTAACTTTAAACTTAAAACTAAAATCTTACAACTTAACTTTAAAGTTTAAAACTCAACCCTAAAATTTAAAAACTAAACCAAAATTTTTAAAATCAAAACTTTAAACCTAAACCTTCTACTTAAAACCCTAAATTGTAAACTTTAATGTAAACCTAAACATAAATAAAGCCTAAAACCTAGTTTTAAATGTAAACCTTTTACATAAACCCCAAATTATAAACCTTAGAACCTTAACCTAAAGTTTAAATGAAAATCCTAACTTTAAATCTAAATCTTTTACCTAAACTTTAAATTATAAACCTTAAAAGAGGTAAACCCAAATCATAAACCCTAAAGCCTAAAACCTAACTTCAAATCTAAACCCTTTACCTAAACCCCAAATTGTAAACCTTAAAACGTAAAACCAAAACTAAAAACCTAAAACCTAACCTTAAATGTAGACTTACACCCCAAATTATAAACCTTGAAACTTAAACCTTTTACCTAAAGCCCAAATTGTAAACTTTAAAAACCTAAACTTAAAGCCTAAATGAAAAGCTTAAAACCAAAAGCCTAACCTTAAATATAAATCTTCTACCTAAACACGAAATTGTAAACTTTAAAACTTAACACTAGTAGAAAATGGGCATTTTGCAATTGGTCCTTACAACTAATTTTTAGTTGCAAGTGACATATATAACCAAAATTTTAATAGTTGCGTTGGACAAATAACATTGACACTAGTCGCAAACGACAACGAATTTGAATGAAAAAAAAAGTCAACGAAATATGCCTTCATCCTTTGACTAATCATGTACATATTATCGCTTGCAACTAGGATGTGATTTTTTGGGTGAATAACAAGAACAAGTTATGTGTTGTCACATGTTTTAATTTTTAATAATTAAATTTTTTTTTTATTATTTTGAAATAATCTAAGACATTTAATTTTTATGTTTGGATGGTTTAAATTGTGACATGTGGTGCAATAGAAATTTGTCACATGGCATATTAATTGAATTTGTCCAAATTAAATTTAAATCGATATTTAGGTATGTAGGTTGAACTAGGTACCTACCTACCTATATACCTACCTACCCATCTAGGCTAAACACCTATCTAAATGAAACCTATTTACCTACCTAAGCCAAATACCTACTTAGGTAGGTAAATAGGTAGAAAAGTAGGTAAGTAAGTTAGGGAAGTAGGTAATTAGGTGTAAATACATGAATATTTATATTTTATTTTGGGTTAAGTCATTTTTATTGGCTTGTCCCATATGCCCATTTTTAAATATGAAAATGTAAAGACAAAACACCTTGTTTATATACTTTTCAAGATGGGAATGAAAGCCAAAACACATGGGATAAACTTTTTAGTTGCAAATCATTTGCGACTAAACAATTTCCTTGCCCTACCTCTGTTCTTTCTACCTTACATTCTCCCTGCCCTGCCCACATAAACCCTAACCTACTTCCCCTCTCTCTACCCTACATTCTCCCTACCCTGCCTCCCCTTTCTCTACCGTACTTTACCTTGCCCACACAAACCTTGACCTACTTCCCTTCTTTCTACCTATATCCTCCCTACCTTGCATTTTCCTTGCCCTGCTTTCCCTTTTTCTACCCTACATTATCCCTACCTTGCCTCCCTTTCTCTACCTTGCCTTGCCCTACCCACACAAACCTTGCCCATACTTATTTTCGCCTTTCCACACACACACAAACACACCTATTTATACCCCTACTTCTCTCTGCCTTTGCACGCACACACACAAACACACATCTCTTTGCCCTTACTTCTCTCCACCTCTACGCACACACACACACACATAGAAGCACATAATTGGAAAAAAAAAGGAACTACCTTTTGGTTGTTGTGTGTCTCCACCAAGTGTGGGCTGGTTGGGGGTCTCCACCAAATGTTACTTGTTCATTTCATGTTATAACAACTTGATGCACGCAATGCAACAACACACCAAGCTACAACATTCTTGTCGCAAATGCATGCAACCAAGTTGCACTGCTTTTGTAACAATACAATGCACGCAACCAAGCATTGCTAGTTATTTATTAATACATCGTATTTTTAAGGGGATAGTTGCATAGTAATTGTAATATCCAAGTGATAGTTACATAACAGTTGTATATGAATTATTTTTTGAGTTTTAATTGTTGGGTAATGTGGTTTTGGCGGACACGATTTCTCATAGTATAAGATTGGAAAGAAAAAAAACTCAACAAAGGGCTATTTGACAAGCTAACTATTATGTCAGTACATAGTTCTCGCCAATCCCAAAACAAACATGATGACAATGAGTGCAATTAAAACCTTGAGAATAACAAAGTATCACTCACTTGCAAAATATTAGACCCATCACCTTCATCATTTGTTAGGTATGATCTCTGATTTCAAGCAAAGATCTTGTGAAAGTTCCCCATTTCCCCTAATAATTAAGTTTTGAGTCTTCTTGACTGGTCCATGATATTGTTGACACATCTTCATGTTAGCTTTCTATAGTTAGGGCAAAGCATTGGGGATCAACAACTAAGCAAGACTTCTAAAGTCCTTAACTATAACACTAGACTTCGCTAAGAAATGTGAAATCATAAATTCATCAGTTGAGCTACATTCATGGGGCTAACAACATCAAGACCACCTTTCAGGAACTGCTGCTGGGCAAGAATGTTGACCCTCTCGGTGGGATGAAATAGATCCCAAAAGATGTACTCCTCTCTGTTATTACAGTAGCTCGTGGATGTTTCACAATCAATAAAATCGACATATGGTCCTATTCCACAGCATGCTGCACTACAGCATGGGGAGTCCTTAACTGTAAACCCTGTCAAAAAACAAACAATGGTTGTGAAAACCTGCAAGACTCTCTAACAAAACCTATGTACAACAAGTTTATACCATTTGCTATGCAATTCACAATGTGTTCATGTCACTTACAAAATCAGTACACCTTGCATGCACCTATAAACTGATCAATAACTTGTCAACTCAAGGGATTTGGGTAGTATTTGATTCTCTTTTGAGCTAAATAGTGAGAAATTTGTCCAATGGATGTTCTTGATTATCTTGGTGACCAAGTTACAACCAAATGTGTGATTCTCGTGGTTGCCAGAAAAGATTGCTCATAGAGTTCTACAACCCATGATGCTCATTAGATCATGTGACCCAAAGACATACCATATGAAGCGGCATTGTTGATGATATTTGTGACAACTGTAAATGAGTCAATGTACACAAATACAGACCCAGGAAGCTCAGCCTGTATTTGCTCAGTCATAGGCTTCAATGCCGCATTGAATCCCATTACCATGTCTTGGATGCTAGTGATGCAACTCCCATTCAGACTTCCTCTTGCCACTTCTGAGGGAGTGCATCCTATGGGTCCAATATTGGACACTGTAAATTTTCGCATTCCCAAGCTGTATGCTGTCTGCAAGTGATAAATGTAGCACAGAATTTTTTGTCAAGATTTCAATCCACAGATCTAAACTGCACTCTAATGGCACCTTGGTTGAGCCTGCATGGGAAGTAATTTTTCCATAAGCCTGCAAAGGAACAATGTAATTTGGTAACTCGGTAGCTGTTCTGTTGCAACAGTTCTAAACCCAAGAAAATTGAGAATGTTGGTTAGAAAGAAGGGTATGAAGTGAAGTGTTCGTTTTGGACAAGGCAATGATGTTCAAGCCTTCCTTTTCAACACACCTGAAAATGTCCATAAAGTGTTGAAATGAGAAGATCTTGGTATTGAGGAACAGTGTATTGTTGAGATCTGGTAGAAAATGGGACAAGATAATTGTTAATGTAGTCATTGCCTCCTAGTGTGAACGAATAAATTGCATCTTCAATAAGCTGATCAGCTGCTCGTTGTCCAATTAGAGCTGCTATTTGTGTTTTGGTCTGCTGAAAATACTGAAATTGTTGAGGAAGTGTAAGCAGTGAAAGCTGCAAAAACAGACATTCAAACCCAAAATAACAGATGCACAAACAGTCAAGGCCACAGTCACGGTGATTGCCTACCGCTTTCACAACAGTCGACATAGATCTGATAATGTTATTACTATGGAATGGTCAAGGTCCTGCCCATTATGTTGGGTAAAGGCACCAGGTGAGCCAGGCAATGCACCAAACTTGAGTATATGATCATCTGACAAGATCACCAGAGAGACTATATCATATAATATGGTCAAGAGAATGACATAATCTGCCACCCCAATCCACCTTAATGTACAAAATAGGATCAACAGACAAAAACCAGAATCTGTGATGAAAGGAAAAGGAGCTGCAAATTGTGAAATGAAACTCACAAATATAGAACCAGTATCATTAAGAATGCCAGCTCCAGCAGATGCATAATTGACACCTTGCAGAATGTTGGGTCCAGTTGCAGCAGGATCAAGCACTGGCAGTGGATACTCCATCCCCATCGACTCACCTGCAGCAAATCACAAGAGAAAAATATTATGACATTCGGGAGAGAAGAAATCACCAGCAATCTTCAGATGGTCATGATATCACAGCCGTAACTGCAATTCTCATGAAATGCGTGAATGATACAGACTCCAAGAAAGAAGTGCTCTACAAACTGCTTCACAATTTCAAGCTGCTTGCTTGTGAATAGAATTGTGCTGCTTAGAACTTGGGCCATGTACCAAGCAAGCTGTTTTTCTCTTTGAAGTTCTCTAACAGAACAGAATAGTTCAAGGCAAACAGAAGCTTGCAATTTGATTATATAAGTTACTGAGATGAAAGCATGCACTTGTGCTCACTCACTCATGAGATCAGGAACAATGCGACCATTGCAGAAGCGACCGGTGGGTTTGTGGTCAGATGTGTCGATGCCATACGGGTGATAGTTTGCCTTGGCTAGGCTATCAAGGTAGTCGTTGTTGCCAGCATCCACCAGTGAGTCTCCGAAGATGAAGTTGGCTGTGGATCTTCCCGCATCCACCACCACCACAACACTTAGCAGAGAGGCTGCAGCCATGAGCACCATCAAACCCACACTGTACACAGGAGCCAGCAGCAACAGTAGTTGTAGTAGTAGTCCCCTGCTTGTCCCTGATCTGGTCTGCAATAATCTCTGGGCCATCTCTCTGCCCAACAATGCTGCAGCTCTGCTGATCTGCTGCTGAGCTCCAGCAAGAAGACTTGTTGGAATCAGGTGATCTGTAGTCTACTAGATGAGAGGGAGATTTGTGATGCCAAGCTCTAGAGATTGATGGCATTTCAAAGCTCCTGTTCTGTTCCAGTTTCAAAATGTTCAACTTTTGGAATTCTTTACCAGGCCAGTTATCTCTTGAGAAGAAAATTATAGACAGATTTATTTAATGGTTCTTTAGCTTAAGAACCTTGTCATGACATAGGTCCATAGCCATATAATTTGTGGTCTTTAACTAGGACTAGTATGCAAACAACCCACCTAATAGTACAAACTGCAAAAAATGTTCCATATGAATTTCTCTTCATCAAATGTCTCATCATGGAATGTGATCAATTCCTTACCAAGCTTGTTTTCTCTTTACAAGAAAAGAGACAAGTACATCTAATGGTTCTTTAGCTTAAGAAGCTCTTGTCATGAGTCTTTGACATCGGTCCATGGGGATTACTTGGTGGTTTTTACCTACTAGGCTACGTATTAATATGCATGCAAACAACCCACTGTGCAAAGAGCAAAATATTCCACATGTTTCTGATCATCAACTGTGCCATGCACATGTGTTATCATCAAATGTGTTATCATCAAATGTGCCATACACATGTGTCATCACCAAATTTGTTGTCCAAGTCACTCATCATTAAATGTGTCATCTCAACAAAATACAAAATGCATCAAACACAGCAAATTCCCATCTCGACGTCTTTTCTGGTCTTCTAGCTTCAACTACAAACCTTGAAGTAGGCAAGCATCAACACACCAAACTTGCATCTTGACATCTTTTGTGTTCTTCTAACTTCAACTACAAACCTTGAAGTATGCATGCATCAACACAACAAAATATAAAGGCTCATTAGTTTGAATGAATCTAAAACACAGCCCAAATGCATTCTGCAAACTACCGTATTCAAAGTTCACAAAGTCCATGCATTTACGAATATCTAAAGCTTTTTACCATCACCCTAATTGACCCTCCTCATTGATTTGCATCAAGCCCCGCGGAAAAATTGGTCCTAATCATTTTTTTAATATATATATATGTGTGTGTGTGTATTTTTATAAAATATATATTCTGGTTCTGGTTCCTATTACTCACATAAATAGAACCAAGAACCTAGTTCTGGGTCTGGCGTTTTTTTTAATAAATTTTAAAAAGAATTTTGTTCCAATTCTGGTTTTAAAAATCGGACCCTATTTGAATTCAGTTCTTACTAACAAGAACTAGAACTGGTAGTTTGTACCCTTCAAAATGGATACTCACCCAAGAATGCTAACACCCTCACATTAGCATTACGAACATGTGGGGTGGTAGCATTGTAAAGAAAGAACAAAATTGGTTGGCAATATGTCGATTGTTTCCATGCTAGATGGAGGAGACAAAGCAAGTATCTCACACACAATGCATTTAACGCACAAGTGTGTGTAGTAGAGTACCACTTTGAAAAAGAATGATACGGACCAAACATGCCAATTTAAGCCTTTGATGAACAAAGGAAGAAAACTTGTACCAAACAAGTTGAATTTCCTTAAATGCTCTTCTAACCACCTATCCACAAAATCTTTTTTTTTCTTTCAATCCTTGCTAAAACTTTGAAGGAGTACATAACACATGGCACCACCACAAAACAATTCACACAATGAATGAATTTCTCTATGAAATTGCAAACATTCCATTTGATATAAAAGGGCTTAAAAGCAATTATGTTCCTTCCCGGAAGGCATTTTCAGGGGAAACATCCAATGTTTTTTTGTTTTTTTTTCAGTTTTGTGGTTTTGAAAGTTTGGTGACTTCTCCAAAAAAGAAAAAGCACTTTTTGGGTCGAATTCACACTTAAAGAAATGCACATTTCCAAATTTTTCCAATTTTCTTTGTCACCAAATGGCAAAAAATTGCCAAATTTTCTTTAAATCACTAGACATATCACCATGAATTCCTTATTAAATCCTTGCACATATGTTCATTAGATCATTGCTCGAAGATTTGCTTGTTGTTTATTTGTTTTTTGGAATATGGTTCAGACATGTGAACCAAAAGCTCACACCTAAAAAATGTTGTAGCCCAATAAAGTTATCTGTAAAATAATTCATACTTTAGTCCTTACTTTATCCACTCGTTATCGCTTTTTAGTTATCCACAAAGTCCACCAATGTGAGGATCACTCCTCACAAAACTAAATATGAATAAGTAGTTATGAAGGTTTACCCATGAAAGTGGATCCATTGCAGTCTACTTAGGTTAACGTCACATAGATTAAGGGGCTACTCGGGATAGGGGGACTACCTAGGTTAAAACTTACATTTGGGCCTACCTATGGAGCTACTAAACAGACTACCCACGTTAGAGGCTACCTAGGGCTTATCTAAGATAAGGGATATCAAAAGCTTACCTAATGGGTTACATAAGGGGTTACATAGGCATTACTAAGGGTGTTACATAGGGACTACCTAACAACTTATCTAAGTTAAGGGATACCTAAAAATTACATAGGTTCTACATAAGGGCTATAAGTCAGCCTTAGGTAGGCCTTGAGGTAGGGCACTTAGCAAACCTTGAGGATGTAGACCCCTATGTAGTTCCCAACAAGTCCCCTTATGTAAGCCCTATGTAATTTACTCTTGCACCATGAATCAACCCTAATTAGCCTTAAGTACCTCCCATAATAACTCCCCATGTATCCCCTAATTTAAAAAATCTCTAGTCAGCCCCATAGTAGGCTCTATGTAATCCTTTAAGTAGTCCTTAGATATCCCATAACCTAGGTAGGACAATAGGTGTCTCCCTAAGTAGTTTTTAGATAACCCCCTAGGTAGTGCAATGCAAATCCCAAGCTTCTCTTGCTGGAACCAAGCATGAGACCTAAATTTCTTGAACATGTTCAAGGCCTTTACCATTGTAAGGAATATTTGGTAGTTATATATGGACACTTGTGATTCATTTGAGAGGAGGAAGGGTACACATAAGGTGTCATCCTCTGTTGAGGCAGAAATTTTACTCAAAGTAAGGTGCCCTTCAAATACACTAGAAAGATTACACCCCTATCTTTGGTTGTAGGGAAACTTGCTTAGGAAACTGAGTATAGTAATGCTGAATGTGTTGATGTTGATCCATTGAAGGCCTTCTGATGTGTCAATCAAAAAAATTGTTGGAAACATTGGTATTTTGTTTTTTTTTTTTAATTGAAAAATTTTTGAAATTTTTTTTTGTTCAAGTGAATATATATATATTTTTGTAAAAAATTCATCAATTTTGCAAAATTGTTTACTGTTTACAATTTTACGTCTGTTTGGGACCAAAAAGTCCATTAGATGAAAGGTAGATCATGGAGGACAAATTGTCTTCTGGTACTCGCAGCATGCCACAAACTTGGCCAAGGCGACCATGTTCGTAGTCTCCATGAGCTCAGTAGGACTGCTTGTGTGGGTGAGGGGCAAGGCTGAACAAAAGCGTTCCCTAACTTTTTGTGTATTTGGACAGGCAAGGAGCAGGTGCTCTTCATCCTCTACCTTCCCCAAGTCACAACTTCGACAAAACTTTTCAACGTATGGCACGCCCTTCCACGCACCTAACACTACTTCAAGTTGCGTGTTGCCACACCGAAACCGGGCTAGAACTTTCCGCAGCTAACACAGTTGATGTCACACAAGTAGTTTTCATTCTCATATGACATACCCTTGAAGCGCAAGTATTTTGTCTATATGTTAATCCCAATCTCACGGTTGGTAAAGAGCTTTTCAATGAAAGCTAATCGCATATTATCCTTCACCCTTTTTACATTCAACATTGTGTGGGGGAAACCTAAAGGGGGTGGGGCCTAGCCTCTTGAGCTCCCACCCATACGTTGTGCGCATTGCACCAAGGTACTTAGCTCTCCGCCCAACCTCTTACCCTTGTTAGACGAGTTGGATGTATGTGTATTGTTTCAGGAACCGTTCCCAGCGATAATTGAACAGTCCCCAATTGGAACGCATGGGTTATCGTAAGCTGAAGTGTTCTTTCCAATGGTGGTTGAACCGGAAGCAGAAAACCTGCCACCTACTGGGGCTGATTTTGGAGTAGCCATTTTTTCACAGATCCGGCCTAACATTTTTTTCCCGCAGTAGTCATAGCGAGCTGGGCTTCCCATGCCTTTCCTAAGATGCAGTCTTTGGTGACTGTGCTCACACGATTATAGTATAGCAACATTTATCCCCATGCAAAGTGTTCAAAGGGGAATTTGCCAAATTCTGCTAGCACAATGGACGTGCTAGTTGTTTTTCGCATCCTGAGCAAGGACTTGAAGAACTCTTGGTACACTACTTCAATATCCTCTATTTTCTTGGAGTTCACCCAAACCTCGCAAGCATAGCTTGTTGTGGAATGCACCAACGTGTTGAAGAGGTCACAACGTAGCTTAACATCTATAATACATAACTTTGCACATTGACAATTCAATAGGAAAATTGAATCTGGGAATGAAATGCTCAAAATCAACATTTAATGCACAAGATTCAAGATTAATTATAATAGCTTTACAAGTAGGAGTAGTGAAAATATATGCAACAACAGTGGAAGCGTTAAAAAAAAAAAAAAAGACAAGGTGAAACTTAGTTCACCACACAAACTGAGGTCCCCCCACCCTTGAATGCTAATGTTTTTCATTTTTTTGAATCTCACTTTATTTATAATGAAATTCAAGTTTCTACTGTTGTTTTCCTTACTTTATAGATAATTTTTATTATGTATCTTTAATGACTTGACCTTCTTGCAAAGTCATATGAATTAGTTGTGGGTGTATATTTTGATTTTCTTTTTGCAATGTTATCTAGCTTATCTTCAAAAACATTATGAAATCTCCCCTCCTCAAGTCAAAATCATATTTTTGACATTGTTATATATGTACATTGTTTTACATAGCTATGTAAAATCAAATAAATAAATAAATGTTTTTACATTTACATTGTGATATTGAACCACCTATTATTATTACCTATGGGCCAAAATGCCTTAAGTTGCTATACTCTATAATGAATCTAAACACAATATCCTTCCCTTGGTAGGCAAGGCCAAAAAACCTCATCCAACAATTTATCCATGACGAATGATGACACACCACTAACCCTCTCTAAAAATTCTCTTCCTTAAATTAAAATATATATAACCTTCCACTCTACTAAATTTCCTCTCTGCTTTATTTTTTGGTGTTTTAAAATATAATCTGATAAAAGAAAGATATATTCGTGGGTATGTTTATAAAATTTTATATATATATATATATATATATAAGTGGTTGGAAAAGGAAATATACTAATACCATAGTACTTTGTAATTTTGACACTAATTATATAATTTTCAGAAATGTTGAAATTTTCTCCCCCCAAAAAAAAATCAAAGAAAAAAACATTTGCAAGGAAAAATATTGAATCTTGAGGGGAAGATTCTAATTGTCACAAGGTTTAGGGTTTAATTTAAAAACTAAACTAATTATTTGACACACATGTCTTGAAGTTGCTGTTAGTCAAAGTTAATTCTAGCGGGAACTTCTCCCATACTTCATCCACAGGGAAAGATTTTAAAAAAGAAAATTCAAAATTTTTGAAAAATAATAAAAAAATAAATTTATTTAAAAAATAAATTTAAAAGAAAAAAAGAAGTCTTCTAAGAACAATTGTAATGAATCTTCTTCAAGCAACCCATTTTGTGAGAGAGTTTTTTGAGGGGCATCTTTTATTACTGTCTGTCCATTACAGCTGGTTTGTTAAGACTGTTGTCAAGAAATACACTTATGGTGTTGATGGACAGACAAACCAGAAAATGTTCTAGTGTCCTTTCTCTTCTTATGGGTACCTACAACAATTTATGTACTAAAGAACGAGCCGAGCCAAGCCAAGCCAAGAAGGTCAATTCTGCCTGGCAGGCACAACACCCTCCTTGTGTTATGGATGATGCTAAATAGCCGAGTCTAACAAGCTCTGTCTGGTTGTCAGTGTGTCATCTTGCGCAGAACAGAGTCATGTGGTTCTGCTGCAAGCTTTGACTCATGTCGGCATAGTTCTTAGGCCAAATACAAGCACAACATTGTGAATTCTCAACAATGCAGAACTAAGTTAATAGTTCCTTTCTTTTTTTTCTTCTCTTCTTCACTTGCTGGGTGTAATTTTCCTTTATTTATTTAAGTTAATAATATACATATTTTCTCTCTCCTGAAAGGTAATGGGTTCCAAAATTGTTGTGTAGGAAAATTATTTATTTATTTATTATTATCCAACTTGACCGAACAAGCAGAACTGGGTTAGACCAGGAAGCATATGCTTGGGAGAATTGGTCAATTTTCTGTTGAGTTCCAGTTCCCCAGCTAACCATGGTGGTTAGCTCAGTTGCCGTTTTACTACCTACCTACTAACAACCCACAAGCAGGTTGTTAGTAGGTAGGTAGCAAAAACAGCTCTTACCTATGTATTAACCCATCTACTTACATAGTAGTTACCTATTTTCCTACCTATCTACTTATTATATATAGGACCTACTTCTTACCAAATGGGTTACCAAGGTGAAACCGAATATTAACTCCGTTGATGAGGTTCATCCACAACTGAGTCATAGCAGGCATCCAGTGGATGATGCATTGGTGGGTGCTGGCTCACTTTGGAAGTACTCAAATGATGTGTGCATGTACATCATCACCCAGGTATATATGTTTGTAGCCTGAAGAATTCCTTGATCAAAATACCTCACCAGGTAAAGTAGTAGACACCTAGCTAGAATTTGTAGGTTACTTGTATGTGCTTGTAAGGATGATCATCTGGGATGACATTTGAATCCAGATGATCATCTAGGTTTTTCATCATCCGGGTGACATTTGAATCTACATGATCATCTAGGTTTTTGATCATCCGGGTGACATTTGAACCCAGATGATCATCTAGGTTTTGATCATCCGGGTGACATTTTAATCCAGATGATCATCTAGGATTTTTTATCATCCAGATGATCATCTAGGTTTTTTGATCATCCGGGTGACATTTTAATCCAGATGATCATCTAGGTTTTTTGATCATCCGGATGACATTTGAATCCAGATGATCATCTAGGTTTTGATCATCCAGATGATCATCTAGGATTTTTGATCATCCGAGTGACATTTTAATTGAAATGATCATCTAGGTTTTTTGATCATCCGGATGACATTTGAATCCAGATGATCATCTAGGTTTTTGATCATCCGGCTGATGTTTGAACCCAGATGATCATCTAGGGTTTTTTCCCAGGGGATGTAGCGTTTTTATCTGTTTCTGCAAAACACCATGGCAGCATACAAATGTGCATACAAATGCAACATGTACTCTTAGCAAATTGATGAACAGTACTAGTACTACTACTACTTTTGTGACTTCTGAAACTAAAATTGCCAAGAGAGAAAGAAGAAATGCATAACAAGTTCAAAACACCTTTGTAAAACAAACCTGTAGAAATCCCACCTTCTACAGATTCATACCAAAAGCTGCCAAAGTGATTTCACCTAAGAAATGAACATTAAACTTCAACAGACCAGACAAGAGATGCAGCAGACAAAGCAGTTCCCCCTTTCCAGAACATCAATCTTCACATGCATGTAGAAAGCTAGCAGCATCTTGCCCCTAAACTCTGACACAGAATCTTATCACCTGATGAATTTTACAAAGTGTGTGCATGCATCCCTTAAACCTTTCTTATAACTATATTTGTCTGCAGGATTCACTGACTCATGGGAAAATGACAAACTTGGCGACCCTATACAATTGCCACCCTTGTAACTGATGAACTTGTCACTACACTACAAGAAATGGGAAAATGACAAACTGGCTTATCTCTACTACAATTCTAACCAATATACATCAACTTATCAATAGAGTCCAACAAAACCCAAAACTCGAACCAGAGGAATTTTACAGATGACAGCACTCTCCACGCATGTTTGTACTGTTTGGGTTAGGACATCTTCTGTTGCAACATCACCTTCACCTTTTGATTTTGTCATTCACAATGGCTGAAATTCTGAGCTCTCCGGTTGCTTTTATATCATTCACCAACAGTTCTGAATTTCCCAAATCTGCATTTGTCATGTTATATGTGTGTGTGTGTGTGTGCATGTATAAATGTATCAACTTTGCTGCTATGGAATGGAAAAATTTAAGAAAATTCCTGCCAACTTCAGGAATTTATTTCAGAAAATTCTTTCCATGTCTAATAGCTTGAATTTTCACACTCCGATATTGGCCTTTTCAAGATACACAAAAACTCACTCCCAGAAGCAAATAATAACCCACAGGGGAAGCTTCAATCCCCTGAAGAGATTTTCTTGGTCATACAGTTGATATAGATATCTTCTGCAGTGGCTACCACAAAATGAATGAATGATATGTGCCCCATTTGTCTGATATGTGTAGTACATACACCACCATACTTTGAAGTTGGCAGCCTGCACCCAACATCCAGAATCACTCTTCTATCAGTTTGATGATTTTTCACTCTCCATAGAATATGGTCCCAAATATTCATCAAGGCAATATTCTTCAACCTCACCCATCACCCAGGCAAATTACCAATACAAACTATGCAAATCACAATAAGCTCAGATCTCAGTACAAGAAAGAATTGATTGAACACATCTTTTATATGATGTGGAATTTCAGATTGAATTTCAAAACCTTCACTTCCTGGCACAGACAGATGCCCTGACTTCAGCTGCAGTCTACAAACCCAAAGTGTACAATTTTTTTGCAGTTTCCCATACAAGAAAATCTGCATGCAACTGAACCACATTTGGCAGACACTGTCGGTGTAAAAGATCTGGTACAAGGCATGTGCTAGCCTATCTACTAGAGATTCTGAAGTGAGATCTGCAACGGGGTGGCAGTTAAGAAACAGAAAATTTACAATCTTGGACTAGATAGGATTTGTGCTTCTGGGATTACCCAGCTCACACACACAAATGCTTTTCCACAGATTGCATCACAGGTCACAAGCAGCACTTCTGAACTTCTGAAAGCAGGGCAGCCAAGATGTAGATGGCATCAAGACCTGCAAATCATGAATAGTGCACAGCACCCATCAGCACCACAGTATCATGGGTAACAAAACATGGATATCAATATCTCCACACACATAATACTATGAGTTACAGCATAACTTTATGGCAATCCTCAGTAAAGTCTATGATTTATTGTTGCAGAGAAGCACCATCACTTAATCATAGACAATGAAATGTGCAACGCTGCTGATCCTTATGTGGGAAGCCCCATAGCAACTATGATATAACAATGCCACATGAACAATTGGCTCTGCTGATTGCCAAAGTGCAGATGTAACCATATGTTGAAAATCCATGACACCATTGTTGTGATGGTGAGCTGAAACTGAATAGGTACCTCTTGCTGTAGTAAAAGGGTTGATCAATGCTTTGCAGGATGTGCCCTAGAACTACTCTGAGGTTTATTTGACTCTGAACAAGATCTTGTACCACAAATTTCTTGAGTTTGTGCTCCAGACAAGAAACAGAAGATCGCCCCTGGAATAGGAGAAGCATGTATCTTGCAGAATTTTTTGCTTCAATCCTTGTCTCCTCAAACACTTGTTATTGGGATGATCAGTAGATGGATTTGACACCATAGAATCCATGAATGAATTGACAAACAAATGGGCAATCAATTGTCTCTACATATTACAGCCTTCAGGAGTCTGATTTTTTTGATCCAAAAGTACTGAAAACAACAATGAAATTGTTCTTCTAAAATTGAGATGAATTTCTACTTGTAGAGTGGAAGACCTAATATTTCTATTCCAAATCTACCAACAAAGGTTCATACATATGCCATCATCTCTACTGTTTCTCTAACCTTCTCGGAAAATTTGCAAATGATTTGAAGCTACAAAAACTGAAAAAAAAATGTTTTAGGTCTTTCAGAAAGCAACCCACTCTTTCTTTTCTACCACAGGTCCTGGAATTTGTGCCCATAATGTACAGCAAAATCTTTTTCATATAAACCTGTCTCTGAATGTCAAAGCAAAAAACAAGCCGTAAGCTTTCATTTCCACAACAACAATTTACAGCAATCAAAGCTTCAACAAATTGTCCATATCCATCAAAACTAGGTACTTCAGAAATCTCTATTGAATCAAAGCTTCAACAACAAATGCTCCACAACATCAAAGCTACTTCAGAAACCACTCTATTGAATCAAAGCTTCAACAAATGCTTCAAACCATCAAAGCTACTTCAGAAACCACTCTATTGAATCAGAGCTTCAACAAATGCCTCAAACCATCAAGGCTACGTCAGAAACCACTCTATTGAATCAAAGCTTCAACAAAAGCCTCAAACCATCAAGGCTACATCAGAAACCACTCTATTGAATCAAAGCTTCAACAAATGCTCCTCCACAACATCAAAGCTACTTCAGAAAGCTCAATTTATTGATTTGTATCAACAAATCAAACAGAATCACAGTCGCTCTGAAGATTATTATAGTCTACATGATTTGTATCAACAAATCAAACAGAATCACAGTCGCTCTGAAGATTATTATAGTCTACATGATTTGTATCAACAAATCAAACAGAATCACAGTCGCTCTGAAGATTATTATAGTCTACATGCATTGCCATAGCAATACAGAGACAAATCAAGCATTAGCTGTCTTCAAGGCACTGAAAAATGATATAAGATCACACACACACACACACACATGTTCACACACAAACACCCACACATGCACACACAATCACACACAAAAATACACACACAAAAGCACACACTAAACATGCACGCAAGTGCACTTTCTATCTGCAATCATTGGAGAAGGAAGGAGATAAGGAACTTGGAAGATTGGCGAAAGAAAACACAGAAAACAACTCATTGAATTCACTCTTGGATTTCACAATATGAGATGTAGTACTTAGTACAAACCTCTTCTCTCTCTCTACTCCTGAAACCAACAACAACAACAACAGCTTGGGATGGATCCAAGTGCACTAACACACTTGATAGATACCATGTGCACCAACAACACACAGGACACAAAGCTTGTTGTTGTGGCCATGTGTGTGTCTCTCTCTCCTCTTGTCAAGGTGCAGCAGCAGCAGCAGAAGCTCCAGTGGAAGAATGCAGCAATGTACAACTCGAAACCCCAAAAAGAAAAAGAAAAAAAACAGGAGCAGATGAGCGCTGAATTCTAGACTGCAAGCGCATACTTGCTTCTTCCTGTAAGCACCCAAACGTTTTTAGGGTTTGGAACAGTTGAGAGGCGGGGAGGAAGAAGAAGAAGAAACGACTCTCGCCCGCTGGAAAAAGCTAGGAGTTCAAGCTTGAATTCTAGACTGCAATGTTCAAGAGAGACAAAAATCAAGGAATTGTTGGAAACACTCACATGATCAGAGAAGCGCATTCTTGCTTCTTGCTGTTAGCACCCAAATGGTTTTGGGTTTGGAATAGTTCATGGAAGGGGGCCGGGAAGAAGAAGAAGAAGAAGAAACGAACTCCTCTCGCTCGCAAGCAAGCAAGCAAGAAAGCTAGGAGTTCAAGCTCGCACAACTGGAACGGGAGAAACCGATGCGAGAGTTCTGGCGATCGTAAACCACGAGAAAATTCTGTTGCAACAGATTGCCGATGGTGTTGAACCCGAAGTCAGATTGCAGACCTTGCATCGCCAGACACTTGACATCGTGAGCAACTTCCACAATGTAGTTCTCAGACGGAGGCGCAAACACCGCAGTATTCTGAAACTGGATTCTGAAATCGGGAAACTGCGGATCATCGACGCCGGAGACGTTGAAGCAAAGATCGAGCGTCGTCTGCATTGTCGTCACTTGCGGAAACTGCACCAACAACGCTTGCTGAAAGGCAGCGAGAATCGCATTGTAAGCTTCCGGGACGAAGTACGTGAGCGTGGAACCGGAGTCTATCGTGGTTCCGCCATCGCCCAACTCTGTGAAACTCCATGCGGAAGAAGGAATGTCGAGAGAAGACCCCGCGACGCTCACTTCCTCAATACCCACGTAGTACAAAGTTCCCGAGCGTGGGTTGTCGAGAATCGGAGTGTACTGCAACGAGTGCTTGGTGAAGAGCACACTGTCGTCGCCGAAGATCAAGGAAGAAGAAACCGTGACCGGATCCAAGAACTTCACGAGACAGTAGGAGAATTTGTTGCCGTATGCGTATCCGATCTGCGACGTGAAGGAGAGAGGACCTTGGCCGAGACCCATCACTCCTCCTGCTCCTTGGAAGCTCACTTGGTTCTGCGTCCCGCATCCGAAGGCGACGTTCTGAATTCGGATCACACTGGCGTTGCTCGAGGAGCCTGAGCTCAGCAGTGTCGCGGTCTCCAATGCGAACACTCCTTTGGTGATGGAAGAATCTGCATACTGGTACGCATATGCGCACGCGCCGCGGAATTCAGAGTCGCACGGGAAGCCTGGAGTCGCCGGCACCAAGTTGCACTCGTTGGAAGAGCATGAGACTGGAGCGAAGGAGGAGGAGCTTGACGGCGAGAACAGAGGTCCGTTCTGCGTATAGCACATTGTGCAAGTGGCGCATTGCACCCAGATGAGATCGGATCCCGTGTCTGCAATCAGCGAGAAGTTCTGTGCAGGAGTTCCGATACTGAAGTTCACGAAGTATTGGCCTGATCCCAGTGTTGAGCCTGAGACTAGCGGCGAGTAGAAGTTATGTTCTGATGTTGTCGCTGGAATCCCCGGCCTGTTCGCGTTCTGTACTATGGTTGCAGAGGGCGGATCAGCAGCAGCTGCGGTAGCTGCTGCTGCTGGTCCCTGGCGGCGCGTGGCAGCAGCAGCAGCAGCATGAGGAGCTGCAGGAAAAGCTCCCAGCTGCTGCTGCTCGCGGCCGGCGGGAGCTAGCAACATCCGTTGTTTCCTGAACCCCGCATGTCTGAGCGCATCCATGTGCACAGCTTCTTCCAGAGCTTTTGCAGGCGACGAAAACTCCTTTCTGAATGGCGACTCCGGTGAGTTTCTGTGCACGAGTTTCATACGAATTGCTGCTGGTGCTCCTGCTGCTGCTGCTGCACTGGCAGCTGAAAACTGTGAGCCCGCGACATTTGACTTCCTCGAGCTGCTGTCGAGTATGGTGGTGGACCCATGATCGATACTAGTTCCAGCTGCTGCTTCGTGGCCTTCTTCAAGTCGCCATGGTGTTGTAGTCTCTGGATTTAGCTCTACATGATGACGCCTAGAATTAGTAGTTCTCGTGCTCCGCCACAAGGCGAAATTCTCCGACGAATGCGCGACTAGTGCAGCTCCTGCGCGTCGATGATGATGAACTGGAATCAAAACAAACGTGCACACATAGACGAAGTACAAGACTAAGAGACAGATTGCTACCCGCGTCAACCATTTGAGCTGAGAGATGAAGAGCGGCCCAACTCCTCCCCCACCGCCAGCTGCAGTACAACAACATATAGAGCTCCTGCTCCTGCTACTGCTACTGCTGCTAAAGGAGGACTCTATCATGATGGCAGGATTGTAGCTAAAACCTGAGCACATACGCAGCAACCGCAGAGCTACACCAAATCAACAGAGAAAAAGACTATGGAGTTGTTGTTACTCATTGCGGTACACTGCAATCAAAGGACCATGAGAAAAACACCACAGAGAGACAGCCTGATCATTCAACCAACAACCACCTGCGAGTGAGTGAGTACCCACAGTCGAAATCTGCAATCCTTGGACCAGTACTTCACTGAGTATCAATATTCACATTCCCAGCTCTGAGCTAGTTGACTGAGCATCAATCACATTCCCAGCGCTGAGCTACTTTGCTGAGCATCAATATTCACATTCCCATTCTCAGAATGCGAGCGAGCGAGCGAGCAAAACGAAAGCAGGTGGTGTATTGGATTCATCTGGAAAGCTCGCAGCTCGGATGTCGCACAAGCCAGGAATAGTAAGCTGTGGCTGGGCGCATGTGGGTGAATAAAGAATGGAGTTCAAGAGATGACAGGAGAGCAGCAGTTACACTGAAGAAAAAGCACCGGGAAGTTGCACTGCTACTAACTAACTAACTTGCTAGCTAGCTAGCTGGCTAGCTACTGTCCTCCCTCCTCCACCGCCTCCTGCAGGCTCTCCTCTCCTCCTTGTTTTTTTTTCTCTCTCTCTCTCGCTCTCTCTCTCTCTCTCTGTGTCCTGAGTAGTCTCTTCTCGCCAGCTGCTGCTCTCCTCTTCTTCCGCCTGTTGTTCCGCCTGTTGTTGCAACAAACACACGGCACTGAGTAACTGCAGCAGCAGCAGCAGCAGCTGTGGAGAAAGAGTGTGGCAGAAGTAACATCCGCGACATACAGTAGCAGCCATGCGAGGAATGCGGGGTTGCAGGCACGGTCATGAAGGAAAGGAAGGGAAGGGAAGGGAAGGGAAGGGAAAGGTTTTGGGCTGGGCTGGGCTGGGCTGGGCTGGTGCTCTTGGGCTTCTTCCTCCTGGGCCTCCTCCTCCTCCTCCTCCTCCTCCTCTTCTTCCTCCTCCTCCTTGGCTGTTAGTCGTACTTGCTATTTACCTTAACTGCCTCCTGCCTACTAAGGTATGAGCTGGAGCCATTTAATGAAATTTTCCTAAC
>Ga0209611_10004529_pt1 | contig 23723 bp, 14 predicted proteins | sample S1TSphgellanicum_3_FD_187693 | JGI IMG/M metagenome (GOLD analysis project Ga0209611, IMG submission 187693) | Host-associated microbial communities from peat moss isolated from Minnesota, USA - S1T2_Fc - Sphagnum magellanicum MG (SPAdes) (version 2) | ecosystem: Host-associated > Plants > Peat...
AGGTTGTAAGCATATTTCATAAGGATCGCATTACTGCCATTGAAAATTAAAGGTTTAATTTAATCTATTGCACCAAAATTGCATAAAAGCTTGTCATTCATTGTTATCCTTAGGTTTTTCATATTTTATCCATCAATTGGCCTTTTTATTTTGTGTCATTTTGCTTAATAAATTATGTGGTAATGTGTTCATTTTCCTATACATGTCCGACAAAGTATCCATGATTTAATTTCAATTTCACATTAGAAAATTTAGTGCATTTAAAAGACAATGATTCAAGCTTTTAACAAGCTAAACACAAACAATTGCAGCTCTAACCTTATTAGAAGACAAATTATGAAACATCACAAAGGGGATCAGTTGTAAGTTTGATCTTTCTATTAATATGTACCATATTCAAGCTTTGAACACACTTCATTGTCCCACATCTTTCCAATAAGTTCACACACAATATAGGCACTAGCACCAAATAGTCTAAACACAAAGGATCATGAAACTTAATTGGGGATGCACTGAAGAATGAGATTAACATCATCACATGAAAAAATTGTCCAAACATATTGGCAATTTTATAATAATATGTTTATTTATTTTGTGGATTTAATTTGTCATCATCATTAATGTGTTCAATACAAATTCAAAGATTGTTCATTAAGCGAGAGATGAATAAAAAATCTATTGAAATGGTATTGTTTTGGCATCATTTTCTTCCTCCTTTGGAATGGGGACCTGCATCATAATTTATTTTTCGGCCCTAAACCTTGCTTTTTTTTATTGACTTTTCTATCTTTATCAAAGACAAATGTGAAAATTTGAATATTTTGCTTTGAAATAGATTGGGTTGTGACATATCAACTTTTGATTACACATTAATTTATTTTTTCTTCATTGTTGTAATGATCCTCTATGAGCCTTACAAGGAAATTTCTTTTTAACAAAAGACTATATGAATATAGTTCATCTAAATGATTGCAAGTTACAAAATTAACACAAATTGGAATTTTTTTTGGTTGCAACTAGATTTTTCACCTCACCCACTATAAGACTTTTAATCATGGAATTTTTTATTGATCAAAATGTCAAACTGGCAAAGATGAGAAAGGAAAATTATTATGGGGAGAATCTCACAAGGCATGAAAATTGGGTGGTGTTAACAACTTAAAATCAACTTTAAGATCCCTTCATGGATCATAATCACTATTACAATAAAAAAATTCACAAAGTAAAATGTAGGTGCATGTGAACAACATATAATTCATTTGAGTGAATTACTAAATAATCATTTTATATTTTTAAAAATATAATATCTTAGTTTCGATAAATGTTCTAACAATTGTCATTCACATAATTTAAAGATAAATATGTCTTTGGATTCCTCAAAAATAAAAATTTATATTAAAATGTACAAAACATCATTGTTTAAAATTAGATTTTTTTAAATTGATACATTGTTCTCCTTGAAAATTATTTTAACAAGTTCCATTGAAATTTATGTTGAATTTTTTAAACATTTTAAAATATATTTATATATGGATTTTGTATCAACAAAGCGAAATGGTGTTTTCAAAAGATTTCAATTAAAAAAACTAAATGAAGTTCAACATTTTAATAATTATATTTTTCCTTGAAAAATATTTTTTAACAATTGTCATTCCATTGTAAAAAATTTGAATGAGGTATGCTCTTTAGAATACCATTTTTTAGAAATAATTTTTTGATTTTTGATTTTGCAAAGATGAAAAATGCTTATTGAATACTGAATATTTTAATTTTACACTAAATGTTTTGCAAAATAGTTTACAAAATAGACTACCTTTGAAATCATTTGGTATATGTGATATGTTGAAAAGTATTGTGCTACATTAGGTATAAACAAATAAATTTGTTCAATTAAAAGAATGAAATATTCAATAGTGAACATTCAATGTCTAAATGATCATAATTCTCCATACAAATATTTTTAAACAATTTTTATTCAATTGTAGAAAATACTAAATGGGTTAAGCTCCTTCAAAAAAATAGTTTACTCAATTTCGATTTCGGCACAAAGCAAGATAAATTGTACAACCAATTCCCCTTGCAAAGTGAAAAAAAAAATTTCCAAAACTTTAAACCTTTCTCTAACATCTCAAAACAAGTAGAACTTGTAGCATTTTCCATGAGCATAATTAGCTTCAAAGAATTTCAAAACAATTTTCATCATATCATTTGGACTTCAAAAAATACATGAAAAATATCCCCAAAAATAACATCATTTTTCAGCATGTGGCGATATTTTTTCCCATGAGATTAAAGTTCATGGACAATATAAATTGTATTAAAATGTTCATCACATTAGTACTAAGGTATCTAAAATAAAACTACTTGCAAAACTATTTAAAGTACTTCCAAATATTTACAAGTACTTTGAAAAAACATAATTATACCAATTTAGTTTTGGAAGTCAATGCCAACAATAGTTTAAAAAGAATGTACCCATATGTGTGTGTGTGTGTTTTTTTTGGAAAAAAATAGTTTACGTTAAATTTTGCAAAACATGTTTGTAGAAGTTTTGTAAAACAAGTTGCTACTAAAAGGGATCGGTATATGATGTGAGTATGATAGGTGTAGTTTTTGCAATAAATATTGAAACCCAACATTAACCTTTTTTTTTGTGCTTCTCATTCAAACCCTTTTTTTTTTTGATAGTTGTCAAACAATAAGTAAGGAAATGAATATTCATTGAAATTACTTTGGTGTAGGTGATAAATATACGTTTAGGTTACTATATACATTATGTGAGTTCTAAATCCCTTTTGGCAAAGTAAAAGAATAATGTCAAATGTACTTTTGGGCCTCTCTAAATATGGTTTTCCTTCCTATGGAATTATGGCCATCTTCTCATTACTATAGCTTAGTTTTTTTTAGATTTAATGAGAGTATATAATCAATCTAATTATTAGGTGTAATGTTTTGAATTTTGTTCAATGCATGCAAAATGGTACACCCATGGTTGCATTAATTTTTTTTACATTCTTCAATAAGATCAACTCTATCCATGTTTCCTACTTTTGTGACATTAGAATTGTCATAAAAAAGAAGCAAACCTTGAAAACCTCTACACTTCATATGGGGTTTGGAATTAATGTTCTGTAAAATTCGGTTTTGTGGTTTTTAAAAGTTGGCAAAATTTTCAAAATTTTAAGCATTTTTTCTCAAATTTACACTATGAAAAAAAAAAATTCAAAACTTTTTTCAAATACTTTTGTTGCCAAGTGGCAACAATTCAACAATTTTTTTTTCATTGTTTGGAATATATGCACTTATTAAATATAACCATTTTTTATACCCCAAATGTATGACTCAGCTAACATGGGAATGCATGACCCAATTAACCTAAAAAAAAATCAAAATGTATTTAACATGGCTAACCCAATGATTTAAAATCAAAGGATCTAAAATTGGGCTTAATGGTTAAAGTAGACTTATGATACATTGTTGAGAGTGGGTTAAAGGGTTAAAGGTTTTTCTTTCTTATTTCTTTTGTAAAATTTAAAATTTTATGATTTCTTTTAAATTTTAGGGGCTAATAATTTAGGATTTAAAGTTTTTTTTTTCCTGGGATTTGGGGTTTAAAGGGTTTAGAGAGTTAAGGTTTTAGGGGTTTAAGGTTTAAGTTTTATGGTTTAGGGTTTTAATGATTTGTGGTTTAACCTTAAGGGAGTAGAATTTAAGTTTAAGGTTTCAAATTAAATTACATTAATCCCTTTATTCACATCTACCATTTTTTCATGGCAATGGCACATGTGTATGTCAAATGAGCATACTCCTTCATTTATTTGACAGAAATCTTGATTTTGAAATGCCTATGTTGATTGGACATGCTTCTATCAAATGAACATTAACTTGTTCATTTGACATGTATTCTACTTCCATGCTCATTTGACAATGTCAAAAATGGTTATAATGTCCATTTGACATTCAGAAGCTTATTCAACATGCTTATGTTGAATTGCAAATGTGAATGTTGAATGAACAAATTGTGAATTCACATGCACAAGTTGATTTGACATGTTTATGTCATTTGCACATGTGGATGCTAAATGAACAAGTTGTTCACATCACATGGATTTTCTTTCCATATTTTTTGGACATGTGTTCACAAGATGTCAAATGCACATGTCGAATGAACACCCATTTTGTATCTATGAATGTATAACATGCATAAAATTTACAAATTAATTGGCATGTGCACCATGGTTAATCATGAGGATTGGGCAAAGTCTTTGCAAGATGTCAAAACACAATTGATTTGAGTTACAACTTGGTTTAATTGATGAACTTGACAAGAGGTTCCTTACACAAGAATTGTTGAATGTTTCGGATATCATCTAGTATGATCTACCTGCACTATTAATTGTTGCCAAAATTTGAATGTTCTATAATCGGTTTATTATTATTTTAAATTTACTTGTTCCAATTTTGACAAGGTAATCAAATTGTTCACTTTACCTTTCTTACACCCCATTATGGTGCATATTTGTAGTGGAATATAAGGATGGTATAATTTAGGTATGTTCATTTATTTCTACATGTTTTTCTTTTGTGCTAACTTTGAAATCATTAACAAATAGGCTTATAACAATGATAATGTTGTTTATTGTGTTTTATCAAGTTTTATTCTCAATTTGTTGTTGGATTTACATTGACATTGTATGTGATTGTTGGTTATTCAAGATGTTTTACTAACCTTGTGTAAAGTAGGTTGTTGGTTATAATGTGTGTTTATGTGTATACGTGTCAATTTTCAACTATAGTTGGGCAAAAAACACTTTTGGATTAGGGTTTGACCCCATTTGAAACATTTTAGTGGTCACATTTTTTATTATGATATTATTTGTGTAGCCAAAATTTTGATTTTGATTTGATTTTTGTACCCATTGTTTCAATTTCCATCATTTGTGTGTAGCCAAGCTTACCCCTTAAGCAATCACCTAATCACCTCCTAATCCCTTTTAAGAACCTTATATTAGCTAACATGCATTTATTTGTTATGCCATGGAAAAGTCAACAACTTGTGTGCAAAATGTGAAGTGTAGCCTACAACCACCTCTAGCCATGTGACTATAGCTAGCTTGACAAGATTTTGGATAAGGTGGAGTGGTTAGGGGAACTACATTTAAGAAGAGCCAACAAAAACATTGTCTTGAACCATAGTGGCAAGGATGGTATATATTCTTAATTAATCATTTGATTTCAAATAATTATGTTTGAAAAAAATGTCTAATATAACATTATCCATTATGAACATTGGTCACACAATTTTAATAATCGTATAGTTTATGAACCTCTTAAACATGAATGAAGAATTAATTCTCAAACGTTACAAACCAAAGTAAAAAACAATGTTAAATATTAATTTTGATTGGGCATAATTTGCAAATGTTTTAAATTTGTTGATAACTACTTACCATGGAACTAATGTCACAAGTAAGCATCATAAATCATGTACTAATGTTTTTGACAAAATTTATAATTATGTAATTCAATAATTGGTTATTATATGTGATTTCATAACTAAAGGTTTAATTATTTAATTATAAATGTGAGTTTAAATATACAACTAAATTGTTGTATTAATGTGATGACATAATTAATCACGTTTATTATTCATAATACCTTTGCATAATGGAGTTAATAACTCAACTTGGTGATAGGGGAATGTTTGTATCCTTTTTCTTTAGGTTCCATTTGCAGAATGGCATTGAAGAGGTTTTCTTCCTACCATCCTTTTTTTAATTCCAAATCAGGTATTTTAGTTACCGAAGTACCCAAGAGATGTCATTATGTCAAATCAAGTAGCATATCTTTCTACTTGGAGGCGCTTGCTACAAGCCCATGAGGGGAATAGTCGAAGATCTTTTTTTTTTTGTTTTTTAGGGTTACGTATCCAAGAATGGCAAAAAGAAATTATTCTTGTTTGTGATTTTTTTTAAAACTCCAAACCTAGTACTTTTGTTGCCAAAAGTACCTAATCACAGCATTGTGTGTAAGTTAACACATAAATTCAACAGGGAACATTGTCACGGATCCTCACTTTGTAGGTTTGGTATTCGGGAATTCTTTTGTTGTTGTAGTTGAAGGGAGAACCAAGGTTCTTCTTTCACTGTGACTACATTGTTCTTTCCTTAAACTCAAAATTGGTTTCTTTCATTGCCATTCACTTTATTCCATTGATTTTTGTTATACTTAATCAGCGCAACACCATGTTCTTCCTAAAGATATGTATGTTGCCAAAGATATTGGAAATGTTGTAAATGTTCTTAAACTTCATTTCTTTCAGTGTGTGTTTTTGTATATTGTATTTTCATTTCATTTCAACTCATGTGGAACAGAAGGAGACCAGATGTGAAATACTAGTTGATAATGCACATCAATTATGTTCTTGATTATATCCAATCTAGATGTTTTTTTTTTGCAAGGAATCTTTTTGCATCTAGACATTATTGTTGAAGAGGGCACATGAGATATAATCAATAGTGAGGAAAAGGAGAAGGTATGTAAATTTAGTCCACTCATAGTTCTTATTTTTCCTAGGGTTATGTATCCAAAAATGGAAAAAATAATATTTGTTTATGTTTCTTATTTCTTACAAATCAAAACTGACTACTTTTGTTGCCAAAAGTACCAAGTTGATCATGCTATGTTTAGTCAACATTTTTTTGTGCTTGCTTGGATGAGCTTAAAATAGCTCATAGGCAAGGGTGGGCAATCATTTTTTTTCAGGCCCCATATCCATAATAACATAAAGGTGATCGAGTACTTTTGTTGCCAAAAGTACCTAGATGATGTCATTTCTTCTTAATCAAACAAGATATGCTCCAGATTGAATATGTTTACTAAAGGTCCATGATAACAGAAATCGAACATATATATATTTTTCCAAGGTTAGATATCCAAGAATGACAAGGAGGAGATTCTTTGCTCTTGTCATTTTTACAAGTCAAACTCAAGTACTTTCATTGCTGAAGGTACATATTCAATCTCCCTATGTTGAATCGACAATGAGTTCATGTTATGATGTGTTCCAAACAACTCAATTATAGGAGCGGGTTTGTTTGTTTTTTTTCTAATTTCTTGCAAGTTTCCTTGTTATGTTTGTACTCCATTGTGAACATAACCTTAGAAATTCAATTTCATCCAATTTGCATTGACCTAAAGGACTAGACAAAATTCACTCCATGGAATATCCAATAACTTCTATGAGCAAATAAAGATCTAATCCTATCCAAGCACAACTTGGTTACTTTCGATAAGGAAAGTTTCGAAGAAAATCTTTGATTCCTTTTTAGTTAACCCTCAATTCAAAAGGGAACTTTAGTGTGCATCTTTACTTTGTTGCTTTAGTGTCTAACATTTTTTCCCTTGTGTCCCATGGAAGGTTTTTGGAAATTATATGTAGTTCATTTCATTCATTATGTGTTTATGTATGTTGGTGTTATGCTCAACTTGTTCCTTACATTTGAAGTTCATGATGAACACTCATGAAAACCAAAAGTGGATCAGATATTGAAAACTAGATTATATATGATGTGATTATTATTGTCGCATTGTGTGTTTTTCATTCAACAAGAATTTTCTATGTCTTTAAAGAATATTGTTGAAGAGGGAAAAGAGGATACACTAAGTAGTCATGAAAGGGAGGAGGTTTGTAAAATCCATCCACTCATTTCTTGTGTGAATTTTTTTTTAAAATTCCAACAATCAAGATTGACACTAGTTTGGTTTTCTCGTATCAAATGTTGAGGAAGAGGAGTCAGAGCCCAGGACTCTAGACTTTATAGAAGAGGTATAAAGCTTACTAAAACATTGTAAAAAATATTCAATACCGAACTATTGTGTATGTTCTTGATTTTTTAATGAATGTGTTTTGTTGAACATGTGTACAAATCTATTAATGCAACAACATTGACAAGCTCTTCGAATCTACTACCTTGTCTTGTGACAATGTAATCCAACATGTCCAAAACTAGACAAAATTCAAGACCATCAATGTTTTGGAAAGGCACAAGATGTCACCAAAGGAGAAATCTAAGATGCCTATACCATTATGCAAGATGATTCTTATGTTAATTGTCAAACCTGCATTGAAAATAAATACCTTGAAAATGGAATAGGCATTCCATGGAATTCCATGGAGGATACATGGAGGGTGATAAGGTTTTTTATGTGTCCCCCACCAACTAGCAAGGAGGTGTGGAGTTAACAACTAGCTATGAACTGGAGTGGAATAGCTAGTGGAAATCTAAGAATGATAGGTTTGAAGAATTCTTGAATTCAGACCCTGATCTCCAAAAACTTTCCCATAAAATGTTTTTCATGTGGGATGGAAACCATTGCTTGCAAGCACGACTTCCTTATATCAATAAGGTTCATCATGATGACTCTATTCGGCACATCTCAATGGACTCAATAGTTGGATGCCACTAATGGACTAGTCAAATTATTGACTGTTGTGACAAACCTAAACAAGTAAGTCTCCTAACCAACATTTTGCACTCTTGCTTTACTTAATGTTGGTCAAGAAGATTCAATGACTCAATGGGGTTGTTGCAAGTCTGTTGAATATGATCACATTCATCCAAGCTTGGTCCATGATTTCTTCAAGATCCAAAGTATTGAAAAGATTCTCCTAGTGTAGTTTAAAGGCATGTTACCCATGGATGTTTACCAAAAAAATGTGAAACCAAATATTGAAAGATTTGGTTTTAACACAAAAGGCCTTCTTCAAGTATTTGTATAAAGTAATATGTTTCACTCTAACTCGAAAGTTCAAATGTCCAAAAAAATCGACTTAAAGCTCTAACATGGATATGGTTGTTATATTTCTGTAGGGGGAGCTTGCCATGGCTGTTAATGTTGTGGTGAAGTAATATTACCAGGAGGTTTTTAATCATTTCCTCCACTCTCCATCCAAGATGTAAGAGTTGATGGAGAAAGTTATGGACCAGGTAAGGAAGGAGAATTGCATTGCCCTTTTTAAGCATCTTCCTATCTACGATCCAATTCTTGGAGAGGAATTTCTTGAGTAGGTGCAAATGCATTATGACATGCCCTCCAAGCCTAAGGTGCTAATCGAGAAGCTTTGAATGTTGGTCACATCATGTGTGAGTAGCGAGCTAAAGGTCAAGTGGCTCAAGTAGTGGAATTAGCCATTAGTAACTAAGGAGGCAACCAAATTTCCAAAGTAGGGGTTTTCAAATGTAGTATGTGCAAAGTGGCATCAAAAAATTACTTTTCAATTTTAGGTGGGTTCCACACCATATTCAAATCGACAAATTAGATTTGCTCTTGGGAACTTTCAATGTCGAACGTAGGTGTGTTGTAATTTTTATTCTATTTCAAATCATGTTTTTCTATGCTTTCAAGAGTTATTACAAAAAAATTCTATGTATCAAAAGCTTTTGCCTCCTTTCTTGGCAAATTCAGTTCTTTTTCCAATAGTGGGAGTTGATAGTTACTACTAATTTAAGAGCTTTTTGTTCATTGCATGGTGCAACTTGAACTAGACATTAAATTCACTATGTAGTCCTTACTATTTGAGCTTAACCTCTTTATCACACTTCAACCATGAGCGCCTTCCCTCGCTAATTATATCAAGGATTGGAAATTATCTATTTGGGAAACATGTTTTTTTGGGGAGTCTTGATCGAAAGATGGCATCAAGCGTACCAAATCATTCAACCAATAAGTGGGTGGAGAGGAGGCCTTTAAACAGGTCCTCCACAAATAAGTGTTATTTTCCACATTGCTTACATTTTTTTTCAACAATGATTACAAGCTTATTGAAATCATTCCTCTCTTTGCAAGTACTTCAATTTTGAGCTCCATCATGTAGGAAGGATTCCCTGCCTACCACCCTTTTTTCCTTATTTGGAAAAACCCAAAAATTGATAGTAACATGTATAGAAAAGACCTTATCAAGGATTGGTTTAGTCCTCATCTCATAGGTTACGACTGGTATGTTGATTGCCCTAATGATTGTATACCATCTTCAAAGGCTTCTCTTCGTGAAAATTTTGAACATGGGTTTATAGAGAAGGTTATAAGAACCCCTATGTTTCAAGGTCCCAAAAAATCAAAGGATGTTGCTAAGAAAAAAGGTAAGGAAAAGTTTGTGGCCTTAGAAATTATGGTTGATATAGAAAGGCCCCAAGATCATTTCCAAGAGACCTTGGATATCCTTCAGGAGGCACCACTTACTTAGGCTTTTGATGCAATTTCGATGCCCCCTATTATTGTGATTGAGGGGAAACATCCAATCCCTAGTCCTATTTTCACTCCTTCTAGCAAAAGGTCAGGGTTCTTCAAAAAGGTGTTTAATCTCTTATGGCACTCAATTGCATGTAATCGACTTAAAAGCAAAAAGTGGCCGGTGGAAGAAGGCCAAATTTCATGCATCATGAAAAAGGTAATTTCCATTAACATTTACATATTTGAGTTCATTTCCCCTCCATTTGTGTCTAAAACTCCTGCACTGAAATTCTGAATTTTTATCAATCTTAGGTCTCGTTTGAAGGTAGAATTGATCTCCTTGATGACATTCCTGGAGATGTTCATGTCCCTTTTGTGTCTGATCTAACTTCAATGATTCCAATTTGGAATCAATCCTTTGAGGATTATGTGGAGAAAATCTTCTTCTTAGAATAGCACTTCCTTTCCAAGAGGGGAGGAATTATTCTATTATACCCATATGATTTTTTAGTGCAAAAGGAAATTGCATCTTTTGTTGATGCTTACGAATTTACCATAAAGCTGAAATGGATTGTGATTAACTCTTTTCCCATTATCAGCATTGAAGACAAGACTCATAAAGTATGTTAGTTCCATCACTTGAATCATCTATTTTCCCTATGTATGAATTTCCTGCTTGCATTTGCCCTTAGCCAGAAAATTATTGTGTAAATGCTTATTAGCAAGGCCATCCTCCTTGCATCTATTGGCTTCCATCTTTTCCTACCATCTCTTGCAATCATTTCTTTGAGAATTTTCGTTGCGGAGGAGGATGTTATTTACAATTGGACCTCCAAAAATTTAATGGCCATCTTGGCCTCGGGTGTATCATTCAGAGCTATCAAAGTATCCCTCGCTCTATAGGACCTTATGGAAGTTTATTCTCCTTTGAACTTTTTCATTGTCCATTTGGACTCTATTACAAGTGAGCCCCATCATTGTTCAATACATTCAATTTTCAATTTTCCAATATTTGTAAGTTGTTGACACCAAGGAGACTTTTGCAGGCAACATTGTTCGAATGTGTGAGATAATTGGAAGGCATGTCATGGCACTAGAAGCAAACCATGTAGCCTGCCGTGAAGCAATACTTCCATTAGTGGATGAAGTTGATCTCCAACAAAGCGAAAAGTTGAATTACTCTTTGGATTTGGACTCACCACCCAAGAAGAAAACTAAGAGGGTTTTGGATTGTGAATAAGTTTTGGTTGTCTTCATTTCATGATCATGAATTCCTTTCAATTGTTCATATTGATTTTATTTTTCTTCCTTGCAAAGAGTTGCCCTCCCCGTCTCGATTTACAATCATGCCCTTTACACACAAGGACTTCTTTCTTAGTCCACTTATTAGCCTAATGTTGCCTTCATACCTGAAGGCTTAGGCAACAACTATGGTTACTATAAACTCCCCAGATCCATCTTCTGAGACTTTGAGCATTGATTTAATTATTATTACATATATAAATGATCTAGCTTCAAATGCATAGCTTCTAGTTTCACATTCCTTGTTTGAGCTTAGGGGTGGATGACTTGGATTTCTAGGTTATCTTGTGGTTGGGTAGAGAGCTCTTAATTTTGTTATTTTCCAAAAAAATTTGTCAAATTGTTTTCCTGTCAATTTGTGTATCAATTGATTCCTTTGTTCATAAAATATTTCAACCCATTTTCTCCAACCACAATTGAATGATAATAAAAATTATCTGCCTTCTCCAATTTTAATATATAACAAAAAATTTAAATATCTCATGTTTGTTATTCATGGATTCAAGTGAATGTCTTGTTTTGTTTTAGGAGGATTACATTTCTTTTTTCCCTTTATTTATTGGCTGTGTGCCCATTATCACCTTTGCAAAAGGGAGTAATCCTTCATGGGATAAAAGATCTACAATGTAACACTTTTGGGAGATGTTGTGCACTTGTTCATGGTTATGGCATGTATGGATTCAGAGTGATCTCAAAATGTGCACATGCTTCATTTTGTCATTCATCATGTCTAGCTAATCAATCTTACGTTGAATAGAGAATTTAATTGCAATTTGTAATCATAGTGTCATGGCCAACTTCAAATGAATAAAGATTGCAAGTTGTGAGGCTCCTATGGTGACCTATAATGTCTAACTATTAACCAAAAAAATATACATATAGATATTAAATTATCAGAATTTGGTTCAACCCAAATGACGTTTGATGTTGAACATACATCTATATTTTTTCACAAGAGTTTTTTTGTTAATTAATCCAAGATATGCTTCCTTTTAACAATAAATCTCATGGACTTAATATCAAATTTTGAAGGAATTTATGTGATTGCTCAATGTCTTTTGCTATTACATTGGTGGTTGCTTGCGAATATTCTTTACTCAATATTGTCTTCTTGTAGTTGTGAATGAATTCTTAGTAGCAAATTTATTCTCCTACATTACATTGTCATTGACTTCCCTATCTTAAGTTGCAACTAAAGGTGAACCGCAAATTGTGTCCTATGAGTTTGTAGAATGGGTTTCCCTTTAAAACTACTAGTTCTTGTTCCACCATGTGAAAGAATTCTTAGGCTTAGCTTTCCCTCCAAATTTTTGGGCCTCCTATTAGATTAGACTATAAAACTTTTAATTGGTTCCATGCCAACCTTTCAAAACATGCTCATGTTTACATCAACATATACTCAATACATTGTTTGTGTCTTTTTGAACTCTTGGATGTCGTAATTAGTCACAATTGGCATCTCATATTCATTTTCTTCATTACAAGCTAATCCATCATCGGTTTCAAACTCATCATTTAAAACAATCAACACCACATCATTTGTGAATAATTCATCCTTTTCCATTATTCTTGATTTTGCAATCTTTTTCTCTTTAGAAACATGGAGATTGAAATTGTTTGCAAATTGCTTTATCAAATGTCCAACTACACTCAAATGTTTACATTTTAGCATCATTGTAATACTTTCACCATTGTTTTTTGCAAGCCTATTTTCCTCACTTTTTTGAGGTTTTTTTGGGGGGTTAAAAAACTTTTCATTGTTGTTTCTTCGAATATTTCTCCTGATATATTTTCTCCATTGGGATATTCAAGTTGATAGGTTTTTTGAAATTTAATTTTTGTCGTTTGTAACCTCATTCCAAATGCTTGTTCCTTGCAATGTCAAGAATTCAGAGTCTAAATTAAATAGAATTATAATATGCCTACCTTGCTTTCAAATTGAACCACAACATTGTGAAATGAGAGGGGTTACATGCATTTATGTGCTTTTGATACATGTCATTTGCTTTTGATCAAAGAATTTTTTCCAACTTTTGAAACAAATAGAATTATTTCTAGTTTTTTTTGTCAAATTTGCTTCCACTTGTCAAATAAACCAAAATATTTTTGTGTTCTTTTCATTCATATATATCTTGGGAAAGGTTTAGGTTTCCACTTCCCTTCGGAGCCCAAACTAAGTGTATTCCAAAATGTGTATTTAATGACTATTGAAGGATAATGTGTGTGTTTCCTTCAACGATCTAGGTTCATAAAAACCAACAATTTTATTCAACTCACATGCACAAAAGAGAAAAAAACATAGTTACACACCTAGAAAAATCTTGCAAAATTCAAAAATCTTCTTATCATTCATCTTGAATCATTACATGGCATAACTCACAACAATGTTTTCTACCTTCAAATATCTATCACCCTCTTCTTCTATAGTAAGGATTCATCTTGAATCATTACATGGCATAGTTCACAATAGTGCTTTCTACCTTTAAATATCTATCGCCTTTTTCTTCTATAGTAAGGAGGGGAGCCCTAAGGATTTGAAATTATTTCATTGTGCATTCCCATGGATGATTCCACCATGTCTTCTAGTGTGTTTTCATCACTGTCATTCTAAGATTCTAGCATTGGAGGTGTACTCTCAACATTAGTTATCACCACTGGCACCGATGCATCCACATCTTTGTAGTAAACAAGTTATGGTGACTTGTAGGTATCCTCCTCCAGGTTGGTTTAGTTTTCTAGCCTTTTTTTTCGATTGTGGTCGTGAGTGCATATTTATTTTGGGAAACAAATCCTAGTAGGTAATTGGTTTGTCTCAATAATTGAGTTCTATAGTTTTGATTTGTCGAATGTGTTAGCCATGGATTGTCTCCCAAAGCTTGTCATAAGTTATTAAAATCCATTTTAATACATTTTAAAACTTATAAAACGACATGGGCATTGCAATGGCAACCACAAGGTAAAATTGGTTGGTGTGACACCCAAGTTGGTCCACCCAACCATGCATCGACCTTACTTGAAAAAAATATTTACTATTCTACTTACTGGGAATGGATGAAGTGAAAATTGCCCTTTTTAAAAAGACAAATTCATTGTTGAAAAAATCAATGACTTGTTCAACAATCAATTAATAGATCAAGAAGTTGACCAAGTCATAAAAACTTTAAAATTTGTTTAAACTAGATATAATACTTGTTCAAGTGATAAATAATAAATTGTCAAGGGCAAAATTGTGAACCTTACTACCTTTTGACACCCTATCCAAGTATCAAAATTTTGAATATTTTTTACAAGGGTCAATTCTCAAGCGGCCAATTCTCTCTCCAATGATAATCTGTTGTAATATTTACAAAAGGTGTTTTTTGATGTGGTCACTTAAGTTATCTTATTTGTTAAAATTGTGGGAACAATGATTGTCAAGTAGGAAAAGAAAGAACATCAAACAAGGAGTAAAAGAACATTGAATAACATGAGAGAATGCACGAAGCAAAAAGCAAGAAAACACCAAGCAATGTGTGTGAAAACATTAACCAATAAGTGAGAAAGCTAAACAAACAAAACAAACAAAAACATTCAAAATGAGAGCTTTAACAAAGTGAAAATTAATAATAAAAAACGCGAAGTTGAAGCATAAGTTTTTTGCCTTTTATTCAAGCTATGCATTAGTGCTCTCCACAAGACACACATTTGATGTTGAATAGCAATTGCAAGAAACCTTAATCTTAATTTGGAACCTTAACCTTAATTAGCCTAGACCTATGCTTTACCTAACTTAGACCCTAGCCTTTAACTATGTTAAACCCTCACACCCTACCTACTTGAGCTAGAACTAGAATTGGTCCTAAAACTCAATTTCTACAAGTTTTAGTTTTTCATCTTCTCAAATTTTAAATTTAAATTTAATTTGATTCATTGCTTTTTCAGACGAGCACTAGACACATTGTTAGTTTGAAAGAAAAAAAATTAGGTTTACAATTTTTCGAATAATACATTTGAGGGTTGGGTGGGGGTAGGGGGCGGCATTAGGCATGTAGTTGACATAGGAGGTCATTCAGTTTTGGGTTGTGGATATTCGGTTTGGAATTGGAGTCTCAAGGAATTTTTTTTCTTTTTAAAAATTGAGACTCACAAGTTTTGAAATGTGAAGAATTGGGGGTTGGAAACTGGACTGGAGAGTCTATCAAATTCTTTTAAAATCCTTGAACATTGGAAGTTTGTATTCAGTTGTCTCCACCTTACTCTGGTAATGCCCTCATCCTAGGGAGACTCTAAAGTACTCCAATTGACACAAGTGAGTGAAGGATCATGAGTGCCACTTTAGACTTCTTTTCACAATGAAAACAAAACCTCTTGACTCAGATATTAAATGGCTAAAATCACATCATCATGGCTCAAATAAACGATAATGTGAATGGACAAAGTTGCGAATTGTAAAGAAAATGGCAAGTCACCAACCAAATCTTGGAGTTTAAATTAGTGGAATATGATAGCTCAGAGTGTGGACATCTATTTTTAGAGAGGTTGAATGCTGAGAATTGCCATGTTGTTATACAAACCTTTTGACCACCACTGTTTTCAGCCATTAGGACTTGTATGATCATTATGCTAGATAAGTATCAACTTACCTTCTGGACATGCCTTGGGAACGTGTGAGGCATAGAAGATGCTTGCAGGGTCTTCAACAGCATATGAACAATTTATGTGATTGTTGAGAATGTAACCTTTTTGGGACTCTTGAAATGTTGGGTGCAGGGGCAGAAGGTGGTAGCATTCCCTCCTCAAACCATCCATCGAGATGAAATGGAATTAAGCCTCATCACTTTTTGGGGATTAGGACTATGTGCCGATGATATAACAGCACTCATAGGGGCAGGTGTGTTGTGTGTTGATACACAGGTCATGATTTGCAAATGTGATTGAAATTGTAAGTGTGTATCAATTACCTATTTCTGATGTGACATCATATTAGAGGCTGCTTGGATTGAGATAAGATGCTCATTGAAGTGGTCGCTCGGAGCATCTTGACTTCCATACATGTTTCCAAAGCCCTATGTGTTGTTACAGCTTAGGGGTAGAAATTCTGTCAGTCTGGAATGTTACCTAACCAATCTATAAAGGGTACTGCATTGGAAGATTGCATGAAGTTTACACTCACAAACTTGTTGCAACATAACCAAGAATACTAGGGATATTTTTGTTTATGTACGTCTCTTGAATGCTAGCTGACATTATGACTGGTTTCTCCTATTGACTCCAGAAACACAACAAAAACTCAGGACACAGATTTTGAGTATGTTTTTCGAAATTTGGAACAGATTATAATGTATGTACCTACACCCACCCTAGGGAGTTGATGAAGTCAGTGGGAGAAGAATGGCAGGTAGTCATTGCCATTCATGATGAAGTGATGGTCTGCTACTTTTTGAGGACACTCATAAGGTCATGGCTACACTCATTCTTATCATGTTCATTTTTGGGTTTGGTGGAGGTGACACATTTTTGCCTCAAAATGCTTTTGTCAAGTTTCATATGCAATCTCATTGATATATGCTAATTATACCAAAAGTCTAATATATTTTACTGGTGCCACAAGTAATGGGTGCATGCCTAAGATGTATCCTACACAAACATCAAAATTTGTTTTGCTCACAAAATTTTCCTAGACTTGTATGAGTTCTCAGACACTTTGATTTTCAAAACTACAACCCTACCCTTCGTACTTGGAAGGAAACAAAAAGTTTCCAATGATCATTCATGAAATGGTGCATGTTTATCTTTCCACCCAACCTCCTATATCCAAAACAACCACAAAAAAATCCAAAAACCGATTTCCATGTGCTTCCTTCCAAATTCCTATTGCATCCATTTATCATTTTGCCTATTCATGCAAAAAAATAAATTAGAATGCGCACAAACCACACAGTAAAAAAGTTTTCTTCTTTTTTCCTTCACCTTGTCTCTTGTCTGTCATTTCCATCTTCCTCCTCTAGCCACCATGCCACCCTTTTTTTGCTCCTCAACATGAACAATTTGTTTCCACAAAACTTTTTTATCCATAACAAAAACTTACCCTATACATCACAAAATGACAATTTAATCCTACCATAAAAAAATTATCAATAAAATAATCTTATTGACTTAAGGTTCAAACTTTTATTACCTCCAAACCCATATCCAAATAAAAAACCTTAAATGACCTTGAACCTAAGATATTTGTTGTCCAATATATGAGGGTGCACAACATGATCCCCTTTTACAAATGAGATTCCCATGCTCGGGAAACACTTGTTCATAATGACCCATGGTTATTGTTGTATCAATTTAGCCATAAGGAAATGGTTATATTTGGTTGTTCACTGGAAGAAAGGTTTCATGTGGTTATCAAAACCATGATTATCCTTTGATTATTTTGGTTTTTTTTCCATTGATGTGCATATATTTTGAACTTGTGATTGAAACCCCTTGATCTATCTAACTAAAAAAAATGTAAGAACACATATTTGAAGCCTTTGCACAAATTGTAATCAATTGTGACATACTAATAAGCTTTGAAAAATGCATGATGAAAATAAATCCATTGAATTATTTTTTCAAACTTATTGCTTCACAACTCATGACAAATTACAATGCAACATCATGGCAATTAATTATAATCTTCATCTTTCACATATGCAATGATTTTCTTTAAGTTAAATTAATTAAAAAAGTCAATTCATTTTTTTGCCAAAGCTTATTTAGTAATTTTATTAATTTCAAAAGTTCAAGATTGATTTTTTTTAGCATTCAATCAACTCCCCATAAATTAATAAGAAATGAAAATATGTCATATGCTCCTCTAAACAATCACAAATCAAAACTTGATGTTGCAAATTTACTTTATACTAACATAAATAATATATGTTTTTATTTGGTTTTTTTCACCAAGTTAAGCAACATTTACTGTGAAAAGAATTTTCATAAAAGGAAAGCCAATTAAAGACATAAATGCATATGCAAACATTTCAACCATGCACTTTCCATAAACTATAAAGACAAATGATTTTGATAATCAAAAGGTTAAAGTTTTCCCCCAAAAAATCTATTACAAATCATCGTTTTTTAATTAATTTGGTATGCCAAAAAATTTGATATTGAAAAAGTAAACACATTAAGCTTTTTTGAACAAATTGTCTTTCCACATTTCTTCTTGATAGATTGTTCACTTCTTCTTTAAAAAAATTGGCAATTATTCAATGGTTGGCATTCACATGTTTTTTCAATGTTGTTATTGCATTGGTTTATAATAATTAATTATACCTTCTTTAATTGGGTTTTGTGATTTGACAAGTCATTTGGATTTTTGTAATAAAACGACACATCTCACAATTTAAAGAATCTTACCATCTACCTTTCCATTATCATTCAAACAATAAAATGCCAAACATAATGCATCTCTATTGTAAGGTTTCCATTCTTTCTTTTGGGCATGCAGTTTTTCCAAAATTACTAGTATTATTTCATTTTCATTTCATTGAACTCCATTTATTCTTTGTGTAAATTTTGGATTTTCTTTAAACTTTTATTTGATGTTTGTTTCATTCATAAAGGTTTCAAAATATGTTTTCACTTTTACTCAAATGTTCTATTTTGCACAAAAATTTGTTAACCATTAAGGATGGAACACCCAAGTAATTAAAATATATACTATACAAATATAATCATTAACTTAAACAATTGAACTATTTAAAATTTTAACTAAACTTAAGGTACAAACAAGTAGTTCGGGTGAAAAGACAATTGAGATTCAAAATTTGAAACTAAAAAGTACACATGCATACAACATGGAACCAAATTAAAATTTGTAATAAATTTGTTGATAAAACTAATTTGGTCTTGTGGTTTAGATATTTTCCACTATTGTTATGTCTTGATTGTTATGTGATTTCATTATTACATTAATGATTCAAATCCTATGTAATAAACATGTATTCATGGTGTGTTTAGCAATGCATTTGATACTTAGTTTCAATCATTTTACTTATTTTTTAAAAATTTGCAAATAATTGAAAAACTAAAAAATGAGAATCAAATGGAAAACTAAACCTAATTTCCTCTTCGATTATTTGTAAATAATTTTAATATATAAACAATTAATCTTTAAAAATGAGGATCACAACATTTGCAAACAAATTCAAAGAATAAAGAGATCTTCATTCATTTCTCCCTTCCTTATTGGTCATAATGCAAATGCAATGTAATATGAAAATTCAAAATATGCAAAAAAAATGTTTAGCCACAACTTTTACACAACTTTTTTTATAGAACAAATATTCTATGAAAAAATGTAACAAATGAATAAATAAATATAAAAAATATGAAAAAGGTAAAATCCAACAACAAAGAAAAAAAAAAAATCAACATCAAAATTTTAATAAAAGGAATAAGAAAAAAATCAAAAAACTAATAATAGTTATTATGATTAGAAAACACAAAAAAATCAAAATCAAAAGCATGGGTAAAACCTTATAATTGTAATTCAAAACTTTGTAATCAAAACATGTAAAACCAGATTCAAAGTTGTTAAACTTGACATTTGCACAAGGCAAATGAAGGGGAGGAATACATGAAAAGGAATGGCAATGTTGACAAAAACAAACAAAAAAATCACAAGTGCTAGACATACATGCAAAAAACAAACATTAACATCAAACAAAGGAGTTAGCAATAATGCTTAAAGATTCAAAACTTTTCATCTAAATGAAAAAAATGAAGATACTTTCATTTTAAAAAACAAAAGTTAGGTTTGAGAGAGAGCTTAGACACTTTATACATTTGAATATCTCTTAACTTTGAATTAACAACAAAAAGTCATTGCAACTATCACCTAAAACCCTAAAAACTTTGGATGTTTACCTATTGCCTACCCCTAAATTAGCTCCTAAACTTTATACCCTTATAATTAAAAACCACCATTGGATACTTTTTATTATTTTGCACGATTTTCAAAAAAAATGTTTATAAAAAAAGGGTGGTTCTTAAATTGTTGGTTTTCACCTCAATTTTTGAAAACCATTTACCATTGGCTTTTACTTGAATTAAAATGTTGTGGTAGGAAAATAAGAGTTTTTTCCCAATTTGGATGGAACCATGTGAGGGTTTTTACATGCCTTAGCTACTTTCAACAAAAAGGCATCATGACTTGGCTAATTGTGTTTGATGAAGAAAGATAGATGGTAATTTCAATTCAAGAAAAAAAGGTTGTTATAAAATGCTAGAGGTGGTTCAATCATCATAAAATCACAATGATTGATGAATAGGATAAGCCTTTGAAAAATATCTTTTATTGTGAAGAAACTAAAAAATCTTATGACTTTGTAGGTTATTTGTTTCACAATAAGGGATACAAAGGTGGGTGTTGCGTTGTTCTTGGTGTGTTGGTTATAGATATGAAAATTTTGGAGGTAATATGCTTGCATTCAATGTGGTGTTAATCGAACTTATGTTGTTGTTAAAAACTTAGAGGATGATGAGTTGTGATAGGAGGAAAAAGAAACGAATTGTGATGGTTATGGGAGCATCTTGGTGGTGCATCCAAACAAATGTTTATTTTCTTAGAAATAGGTATTGGCATTTATAAGTGATAGTTGTTTATGATTTGGAAATGTTGGACACATGATTTGCAAATGTTGTAAAACTATTATTGGGATTTTAAAAAATTTGCACTCAAGAATTAGTCTTAGGTTTTAATTTTATAATCCAACAATAAAAATCAAAGAACTTGCCTACATATGTTGACAATGTGAGGGTCTAAGCTTTAGCCATGTGCATATCTTGAGGTTATTCAAACATTCTAAATTTAGGGGAAATGGTTACTAAGGTTAGGTTGGTTTTAGAGCTAATGTAAATTGAACTAAGATCATTATCATTAGAAATATGTAACCATGGGTCTAAAAAAAGAGGCAATAGAATCCAATATGATTATTTTTACATTTTCCAAGATGGATATAAACCAAATTCATAAGATAGGTAGTGAAAACCTAATGATGATGAACATTTTGGATGTTGGGAATAGTTTGGCATTAGGATGGTAATAGAAGGATCTTTGAACAAAAAATATAAGTTGCATTTTAGATGAAACATAAAATTGTATTTAAGAAAAGGGTTAGAGGCTCAAAAGCTATTGAACATTGAATGATTTCATCCAAAATCAATATTTCAACATTTTAGTTTTGGGTTTTGGATTGTAAAAAATGTTTGGATAATATAAAAAAGATTAATAATTTTAGCATTGAAACCTTGTGCATTTGTAGTTGCAATGACTATTGGCGATGAATCAATGACACATAATGATCATTCATGTGTTTTTGGGGCTTAATTATAAATTTGGTGTTTCTTATGCATTGTGTATTAATATATGATGTGATTCATATTAATTAATTTATGAATGGTTTTTTTTTTAAATTTTATTTTAAGGAGCCATGTGGATTGGTGGATCACCAATTTTTTTTTAGGAACATTTTTTGCACTCCCCAATAGAAACACCTTTTTGGACCCCGATTGCAAAATATAAACAAATGCAATCCCTTATGGCCCACCCTTTTAGTTTATATACATGAGAATTGAACTTTGGGCAAACCACAAGGGATAAATATGAGGTGTTATTGGGAATGTCTTGGGGAACAACTTGGGAACTTGAAGAACCTTTAGAGAACACATTAAGAACAAGGGAGAAAATGAAAAAAAATTCTCCTCCTCCCTCCCCAAAAGAAAAAAATTAAACCATTTGTGAAGGCACACTGATCCTTCACATTAACTACATGAACTTTTTATTTTCAAAATTGTTTGACACCATTTTTGGCTTGGGCTAATGTTAGGAGCACAAATTGTGAAACTATGTGTATTATTGAGGTTATGTTTGTGATTATAATTTGATATTATAATTTTTTCTTTTAATAATAGTTATGAAAAACTTCCAAGGGATTTTTTATTTTTATTTTCTCGATATAGAACAAAATGATGTAGAATTGCATTAAATTTTTCTTGACCTAAATTTTTTGTTATAAGGTAGATAGAAAATTAATAAGGTTTTAAAGTTTATGTTATGGTTGTAATTAATTATAATCGTTATTTGGTGATGCAATCATAATCTTTGTTATTCATTTTAATACAATGGTTTTTACTTTTTACCTCAAGTAAAGTGTCATTGGAATAACAATGATTTCAACAAAAGTTTAAATTATGGGTTGTAAGCAATTACAAGGGTTTTAGGCAGCTTTTTTTTAAGGAATTTTTTTGCCAAATGGAGATTTCTTTTTTCAAAATGGCATAGAATTAGTGTTTTTTAATTTTTCAATTATCGAAAAAAAAATCACCAAATTCTATCTTATGTTTTAGTTGGTAGCCAAAAATAGAAAAGAATGCTAAAAAAATCAACTTTTAAAATTTTCTTATCGCCAAATTTGGCTAAATGGTCTTATGGATGGTCACTACTTCAACAACACCACAAAAATGAAAAAGAAAATTTAGAAAAAAATTTGATTTTAAGGTACTGAAATAATTTGTTTTTAATGAATTGTAGTATAATCTACTTCAACTAAAGTGCAATTAACAACTAAAGAAACACTGGTTGTAATTTATTTCAAGGGATTTAGGGTGGTGCAATTGAAAACATTGTTATGGGTTGTAACTTGTAATACAAAGGTTTTTAATTTAACTAAAGCATAACTAGAAAACTAATAAGCTTAAAAGTTTAGGTTATGGGTTGCAATTAATTTCAAGGGTTTTTAGGTTTGCATGTAATCAAAAGCTTGAACTAAACAAACAAAATAAAGTGAGAAACCATGTGCCTTTTCCTTTTATAATTATATTAATAGATTGAAAACTAATAAACTTTAAAGTTTAGGTTATGGGTTGAAATTAATTTCAAGGGTTTTTAGGGTTTGCATGTAATCTAAAGCTTTATTGAATTAAGCAAACAAAGTAAAGTGAGAAACTATTTGCCTCTTCCATTTCTAAAGTTTAATAAATTGTGTACCCTAATAATAGGTACAAGGGGGAGGAGGGTTTTAGAAGGGTTTTTACTTTTCACTGCAGGGGGTTTTAGGTCATGCAATGGAGAGAGGTTTAGGGTTTAGGGTTTAGGAGAAAGAAGATGAAGCGAATCACAATCTGCCCAGTTTCTCTTTCTTTTCTGTCTGTGTTTTGGTTCTCCC
>Ga0209611_10004531_pt1 | contig 23719 bp, 26 predicted proteins | sample S1TSphgellanicum_3_FD_187693 | JGI IMG/M metagenome (GOLD analysis project Ga0209611, IMG submission 187693) | Host-associated microbial communities from peat moss isolated from Minnesota, USA - S1T2_Fc - Sphagnum magellanicum MG (SPAdes) (version 2) | ecosystem: Host-associated > Plants > Peat...
CCCCCCCCCTTGAAAACTAAATTTTGTCCTCGAAATCAATCACCTAGAATTACATGTTTAATTCTTGCAATCAAATCTTAATAGGTTGTTCACATGTGGTATCAATAGGTTCAACTAAAGGAACAGGTTGAGATCTTAGCCTCTCAGCAACAGGTGTGTCTTTTAGTATTATATTTAAAGTCTTGAAAACTTCAAAAGCATGTGTAATAGTGTCAATCAAAGTACTTTTGCACCTACACCAATCTTTGGTATAACTAATGGTACATGTTTGGGAATAACATGTTGTCGTAAGGCCCCCTAGCCTTGGGCTTGCAACCAAAGCAAAGGCTTACAAAGGTGCAAGCCAAAAGTGAAGCCCGGGAGTCACATTTTGTGCTCATGGGAGCATAGGAGAGTGTGAGGGAATGAACCCTCACACTCCCAAGTGAGCTCCCACTTTGGGAATTGGAGTCCTTATGGACTCCCGAATTTTTAGAGAGAGATTACAAGGGTCAAAACTCATTGTATTGAAAACTTCATTATATCATTACAAATCTCTTGGAACGTAGATGTCTAAAATGATCTCGCATGACCCATTTGGGTACTTAAAACATAAATTATGGCCAAAAAAAAAGTCGAGAGTCAAACTGCCAATTTGACTCCCGACCACTAAAAGTCGGGAATCGCCCGATTTACTTGTGTGCAGGTGGCGTGCCACATACAATTGGAAAGCTCTCAACAAGGGCTACAATTTTTTTTCAAACCTCACCTCAATCGAAGGTCTGCATAACAAGTTATGGGCCTCCAAAGTTGCGAGAGTCTCAATTTCAGGAATAAGTTGGGAGTCCCGGACAAAATGACATTTGGGTGCTGACCCCGTTGCCAGGCACAGAGAATACTATGAAGGGGAAGGTGTTGGTTTCTTTCAAGTTCGAACCATGGTGAGTCTTGTGAGTTTGTGTTTGTTAATGGTTTGTCCGTGCACCAAAAAGGCTTCAACTATGCACTAACCAACTTGTTATTTGGTTTGTGCAGGTCCATGTGAATAATTGACCCGCTTGTCACTCGTCTTAGTCCCCATTCCGGAGCTCTAGCACGCCCCTCTACCCCCGAAATGCTGCAAGTTAGGAACGTGCCCCAACTTCTTATCCTTCCGTTGTTTTCACCTTGGACTCACATTTGAGTCTATCAAGGAGCTTGGCAGTGTGTCACATGTTTTTCCAATCCTTCTACTTGAGTACTAATAACTACAATAGGTATTTCCATAGGTTCTATGGGTAAAAACAAAGTGCAAGAAATAATGGTTAGTTCTATTCCTCCTTGGATTGGCTATGGTTCCTTAGTGGTAATGACCACAAATTCATTTTGAAAACTTGTAACTATATCGTTGCCTACATAGGTGAAATTTTTTGGAAAGTAGTAATAGGTACCTCAACCAATTTACCAATAAGCTGATCATATGTATAGCTATCAAATTTCAATTGATACAACTAGTTCATTCATGTAAACTTTTTCATTTACACGAGTTATCTCCAAATTATCTTGGATATGTTCTTTCGTATACTCCTATATGTAGGCCTCGGCAAGGTAAGGTAAAAGGTAAACGGGTAATCTAGTTGAACCTACTTTTACCTTACCCGTTACCTTACCCTATTGCCACTTGTTAACATTTACCATTTACTCTTACCCCCACTTTTGACAGGTAATTACCCTGTGGCATTGATCATTGTTTTTATCACATGATTTCGGCCTCCAAAACAAAGCATCCAAACTGCGAATTCATTAGTTCAACAACCCCGTCATCAAGAACCTCATCTTCCCAATGGTTTTGCTTAATTGCGATTTGATAAAAAATGGCGACAACACTAGCTGTCGCATCATCATCGAACGCCTTCTCAATGTTGGCCGCCACCTTGGCCCGATTTGATGGTACCTTGATCACCCTTACGTCAATCCAAGAACGCAAGCACATTGTTTGGATAAACACGGACAATGACAATGATTGCCTCGCGGTTGTGAACTCGCGTCCCGCCATGCTGTTCACGTGCTCTGATGGCATCGACGTTGTAGACGTGCCAAGGTAGTCTACTGCCATTTAGTAATGTGCAGGAAACACCTCCTTTCATGCCATCCACCATTCCATCACATCAATAAATGACAACGATGTGACAATGCTAAGGCTGAGGTACTTTTCGACCTCATCGCCGATTTCATCCCTGACGTTTTGCACTTGTTTGAACATGGCAGCGAAAAGCGTATCGATGCAATCAGGTTGAGGAGTCGACGTAGCAACGATGTTTGAATATCGGTGCTGAATTTGAGAGTGAATCAAAGCTGTGATCTGGCCCATCGTTGTAGGATCGGTCGGCCTTGGTAACTGCGGGTTTAGGTACGCAGCCACAATAACTGATTCTTGAACGAGAAGCTTCTTGTACTACTGCAGCTTTGCTTTCATGCTAGCCCTTGTTAGGTCTTGATCAATGTCCTTGAACGTTATCTCTCCATTCTCGCAGTGCTTGATGAAATGTGTGATGGACGCAAACACCAAATCCAGAGACGTCTTGTGATCGATCGCCAATGATTCCATGACTTAGCGGGGTGGACGTAGGAACACGGTCACAACAACGATGCGTTCCCATTGGTCATCAGATAGCACATCAACACCAATTTCGTCGTTGTAAAGATTCATGATGTGATCCAATGGAACCCTCTTGCTGAAGGCATCACTGCCCATTTCGTGGGTCGAGTTCCACCTCGTCGGACAATCTTGATGCGTTGGTTCTTTGCTCGTGAAACCATCCACATTGGCTTCGCGACGATATGATTGGTGCATGGTCTTGTTGCGACGAATACAGATAAGCGCCTGTCGGAGTTATGCATTGATGTCCTTGATTCGTACCAACACCTTCATAACAACTAGCTAAATGGAATGGTCGGTGTAACAGACGTGATTGCATGGGCGCATTTGTTCGTATCTGACCATGGCATTGATCAGCTGGAACATGTACTTCACGGCAGCAGTCGCATCAGAGCTGTTATCGTTCACGACATTCAACATCCCCTTCAAATGCTCGAAAAGGGCTTTAGCGACACGCACACCAACGCCACATCCACTTGTAATGTCGATGATGGTCAACAACAAGCTTTTCGACTTGGCCGTGACAGTGTCAATCCAATGAGCAGTCATGACATAGAACCCTTTCAGGTTGTGGTTCGACCACCCATCCAGTGTCAATGAGATAGCGACATTCAACGAAGAGAAGAATGCAACCAACAAAGGCCTCGCGATTAGGTACAGCTCCACGATGCGTCTGAGGATCGTGCGCATCGACGATGGCGAATAACCATTTGTCAAAGATTGTAGTAGTTCCTTGAATCGTGTGCCTCCTGCCGCTCGCAATGAGATGTCTCCACCAATTACAAAATCGACAACAACGTTCTTGTATTTGCGAGTGACATGATTTGGAAAGGACACCGGCTTCAGCATTGTTTGTACCAAAACGTCGGAACCTGGGGCGGACAACGCCTTGTCGCTACTAGCCCGGGAAAGACTGTGCTTGTTGGAGAGATGGGCCTTCCAACCAAAGCAGTTGGTCTTGCTCGAGAACCACTTTTTGCAGTGGCTGCACTGGCGCTTCCCCTTCTGTGCTAAGGGATCACCCTCCGTCCACCCATGGGTGTGCGCCCAAGGAAATTCCCCATGGGCATGCTTGCGTTTATGGGCCAAGGCTATGTTACCAGCATCTGCTACCACCACAACATCGGCATCATATTTGACACCATCGCTGATGCGGTCTTCATCTCCGGCTTCGTTGCTGGAGCTTCCCATCTTCATTGCTGATCTCTGAGCAAGTCGTCCGAGACTCAGTCAGGCCTTAGTTTGAAGTTCAAAGTTCAAACTTTGAACTCCGTAATCCATACGAACTTTCAATCTCCGGAGCTCAGATGCGAGGACTGGGGTGCCGCAGCCCGCTGCACTGGCCACTGGTGATGAGTAGGTATGGGTAATTAATAGGTAATTGACGAGTAACCCTGACCAGCTACCTTTACCCTACCCTCTACCTTACCCCATTATCTATCTTAGTTATTTACCCTAGAACTTTACCTTTTTACCGGGTAAAAAAGGTAAATTACCTTACCTTGCTGAGGCTTACCTATATGTTTGTCACCATTCCTTCCATTTCAGGTTTTTATCAACCAATGTTTGGTTCTGTACCTTAAGCAAAGCATTATCCAAAAATAATTTTTCAAACTCCTTCGACCAATTATCCATGTATGTAGTTTGAAAACTTTACTTGGTGCATGACAAAGTGTTTTTAATTCGCCTTTTAATTCTTGGATATGTATGATGTGCTCCCAAGTCCCCAAGTTAGCCCCAAGTTGGGCTAACTCACTCAAGTTGCGGAATTTTTGGGATTCGGGGCACGCTTCTAGCTTCCAGCACTAAAGGGGGTGAGAGGGGCGTGCTGAAAGCTCTGGGATAGACTAGGAAGAGGGACAAGCTCACTCACTTATGCGGTCCTGCATCCAAATCCAACCAACAAGTTGGTTAGAACTCATTCTTCACCTCTTTGGTGTCGGGACAAGCCACGGGCTAACTTGGACTCATTTGATTCACCACGGCCCAGACTTGGGGGAAGCCACCACCTTCCCCCATATAGTATTCTCTACAACTCTCCACCGCACCTACATCCAAATGGCTCTTTTTCCCGGGACTCCCAAAGTGGAGCCCCGAAACTGTCCTGGTTTGGACTCCCGGGACTTTGGACGCTCATAACTCCTCATTCCAAACTCAGATCGGGACGAGGTTTGAACCAAAGTTGTAGCTCTCCTTGAGAGCTTTCCAACGGTCTGTCACACTTTACCTGCACGCACCGGAATCGGGTCGATTCCCGACTTTTAGTGGTCGAGAGTCAAACTGCCAATTTGACTTCCGGCCCTTCTTTCGACCATAACTTGTGCTGCAAGTGTCCAAATGGCTCATACGAGGCCATTTTGGATATCTACACTTCAAGACCTTTCCAACAGTATAAAGAACGCCCTAATGTGAGGTGTTTTGCCCCTACAATCGCGCTCTAAGTTTTTGGGAGTCCCGAAGGACTCCCAAGTCCCATTTTCGGGAGTGTGAATGGCGACCTCACAACTCCCTCAAAGTGGGGTTGCAACAATGTACCTGAAGCTCATGGGTTCAATTCTCCATGTCAATGTTGACTTCCATCAATTATCCCCTTTGCTACAAATAGGTGATCTTTAGTTCCAACAAAATCTTCTCCCATTGTACAATAATGGCCTCCATCATGTTATAGTCCCTTGTTAACTAGTCAAGGTCATTTGTAGGGCCTTCAAATCATTACGAGTTTTGAAATGAGCCTGGTTTAGCTCATTGTACTTTAGTTCCAGAGCTTTAGCCTTTTTGATCGCCTTTTTAACTTCAACACTTTTGGCAACTAGGTGTTTATTAAGAACTAATTAAGTTGTCTACTATTTGAGGCCAAGTTTGGGCAACTAGGGTTGCTTGTTTAAACGTCTCACAAAAAATATAAACAGGTCTAGGCTGAACTAATTCAACAAGTTTAAATTGAACTAGTTGAACTAGTTCTATGCGTGTTAGTAACATGTTGGTAGCTTATTCTATAGGAGCAAAAGTTTTTTGAACATGTAAAGGATCTTGATTTGGTACTTGTTCAAAGTCAAGTTCATTTCGATCCTCCATGAATTAATCACTTTCTATCCTTATTAACTCATAATCTACCTATGTAGTAACATCAGCTTCCATGTCCTTATTGCCTCCCTCCATAATCATGATTCCCTAATATGTGAGAGGTTTCTATTTTAGTGGTGAACTGGTTGGTTCTGGACTCAATTGGTCCTTTGGTGTTAACAGCTCAGTGTATATTTTCACTTGTTATGACTACCAAATTGGTAGTGGTGATATGTTAGCTAAACGCATCGATTGACGTTTAGTATTAAATCGCTCCTTGGTAATAAGCTTTGGAGAAGGTTTTTTAGATTACTCTGTAACAATCTTCTTCTTATTTCTTTCCTGAATCGGTTATGGTTTTCGAAAATCAACAGGTGTATCTTCCTCTAAAAAGAGAAACTAATGTTCACTAGTAGAAATTTTGTCTTTTGTAACTTGTCTCATGCAACTAAAAAATGTCGCATGCAACTGCACATGTTGCATGTAACTCCAAAATAGTTACATGTGAGATTTTTTAGTTGCATAAGACAAGTTGCAAAAGACAAAATTTCTAATAGTGGTTGTAAAGAAACTTCTATCATTGGTCTAGAGTAATAGGTTGTTGCCTTCCTATCAAACGTTATTAACCTTATTGTGATCTACTTTTAGTGCTTAGTCCACTGAAAAATTCTATTGATATTTGTGTCAACATAATGGAACACCATTTGATCTTCTCCCCCTTGTCTACCAAATTAAGAATAATGGCAATGCAATCAATGAAATAAGCTAACCTTTCTTATTGGTAAATGATTTACAAAATTGCTACAAACTTGGCGTGGTACTCCATCCAAATGACATTCCATTATTCTTTGTTCACAAATGCATCCGGTCCAGCTATGTTTTTGAGAGCAACTTGGGCCTCTTTGATTAATGCATTCACTGCATCAATTGTTCCTTCAACATTGACACCAAGTTTTGAACGATTAATATTAATTCTATGGTGGTCTTCTCACCACAAAAAATTGCCTTAATGTGTCCATCCTTTGTGGACTCCCAAGTGTGTAAGAAGTCCTCCAACAAGTCTAGTTGTGGAACTATCCAGTGAACAACAAATAAGCCACCCAAACTAATTCACTCTGCCATTGTTGCTCTTTGGACATCCGAATCCACTGAAGCATTTTTTGAATTTCTTTTGCTTCAGTAGGTGCTCATCATTTGCGCCTCATCATGTATTTGGACCAGGCCGTGGTAGGTATAGCAATAGGTATGTCAAGATAATCAACTTCTACATCAAAGAATCCTCCTTCAATTGGTGCTGATGAAAAATCTGCCAATTGCCCAACTTCACAAGTTGTTTAGCTTCTTCTTCTACCTTTGTAGTTTTCTTTTCCACTTGTTCTTCCTCCTCAGAATCACTAATTATGACAAATGTAGGTGTAGGAGGTGAAAATTGTCTTTGAAAGCCTCGTAATGTTTCTTTAAATCCTTCTCCCATAGTAGCAGCACGTTATAATGCTTCAAAAATTTCTCGTTCTACATTTCTCTCTTCCCCAAAACTTCCACTATTTTTTCAAAATAGAGGAGGTGGCAAGTGGTTTAATGTAAATTGCGCTAATTGTTTTAAAAGCTTCCTTTTTAACTCTCTACATTTTTCTTTCCTCTCCTTCTTTCTCTTCTTTTTGTCTTCTCGACTCTACCTCCCTCTTGCTTGCTCTCTTTTTCAACTAGTTCAAGGCATTCATTGCTTCGTTTTGGTGCAACAAAATATATAAGGGAATTCATAATGAAAAAATGAAATAACATTCCAAGGGGTACACTGATTATTTATACTATATCCATGGAGCGAAAAGTGGTGGCGCTTGGAAAATGATGCAACTTTTAGGGCATATTTCACTAAGAAGTTGACATTTGTAATTAGGTATATTGGAACATCATTATTTCATGCGAAATTAAGGCTAATTGGTAGGTTTCCAGCCAATTACCTCCAACAATTCATTGATACCTATTTCATCTAGTTTTTGATTAAACAAATCATTGTCTATTCTTCTCTCAATTAGGTTTTCTATTGTTAAACTTATATTGTTAGGTTGAACTAGTTCTTCAATGAACAAATTACTAAATGGTTTGTCCCAATTGGTTTTTCGTTGAATAGATTATTAAAATGGGTTACTTCAACTGGTTACTTGGTGAACAGGTTATCAGAATGGGTTGCCTCCATTGGTTTTTTTGATAAAAAAATCATTAAGCTTAACTAAAACAGGTTGAAGTGTGTGATCCTTTGTAAACCTATAAGGTTTTAACTTGTTCATGTTAATGAATACTGGATTAGGATCAAATTTGTCAATAATCACTAATAGTATTTTATTGTTTGGTAAACAATATTAGATCCTATATGGTCCAAACCATCATCTCTAAAACTTAGGATTATGTGCTTTGATAGCCCCTAGAAACCATGAAACATAATTTCCAAACTAGTATTTTGTTTCAATGTACCGGTTTTGGGACCATAACGACTAGTTCCACTAGTTAGAAACTACCAGGTCTATGTTACAAATTGGTTCTCTTGGAGTTTCTAAAGTTTTGAAAGTTGATTAGTTAGAACTCAAACAAGTGTTGGGTCATGATTCTATCCGATTTGGATGGTAACAAATATTCCGTAAGTAGCAATGAGTGTAATCCATAAACAAGTTGGAATGGGGTATGACCAATTCCAACTTGAAAAATAGTTATATTAGAAAAAAGATTGTGGATAGATGCTCATCCTAATCATTCTAGTTCTCATTCACTAGTTTTATGAGCAATGTACCAAAAACTTTGTTAATAAATTCAGCTTGTCCATTCCTTTGTGGACAATAGATAGTAGAGCTGGTATGTCTTAAAATAAAATGATTAGTTAGTAACGAATATCAATATTGTTAATGAAATGTGTATCTTGATCAGTAACAATAATCAATGGACAACAACACCATGTAAGAATGTGTCATATAAGAACTTTGCAGTAATAATAGCTGTGTCGGTGCGCAAAACTCTCGCCTCCACCCACTTGGTAACATAATCAATGACAACTAAAATGTACTAGTTGCTGGAGTAACAACTTGCCGATGTAATAGGTCCAATAAAATCTAATCCCCATTTCTCGAAATGTTTTTCAAGCACAGTAATGATCAACTTTTCCATGTTTTGTGTTACTAGGTGTTAACAGGTTTTTCTATTTCCATTAAGGTTATTGAACTTCTAAATTCTTTAGCAACAAGTTCTTTTTACAACAACAAGTACATGCAAAAACTAACAAAACTAAAACTAACTACGAATCCTAAACTAACATGTACACAAATTAGCAAAGTTGGCTAAAAGAAAATGATTCATGTTCCACAAGTGAAGAATGAAACACAAACTCAAAGATGAAATCCAAAAGTCCCTTAACATGTTTGTCCTCCTAGTCTTATACTAGTCATTTCAAAATACAACAACCATAATTGACCATTGTAAACAATCATTAGCTAATACCTAGACTAATAGTCCAATTTTTTAAAAACTACACCCTATTCAATTACATGTTCTGCCAAGTACATGTTTTGTAGACTACTTGTTGACTAATATGTCAACCTATCTTCTTAACCTACTATAATCTTATTAATGAGGTTCAATAACCGGTTAGGTTAGGTTAGGTTAAATAACAAGTTAAATCACATGTTAGGTACAACCTATTAGGTCACCTATTGCTAAATTTGGGTAACATTATCCCCCCTTGAAAACTACATTTCATCCTCAAAATGCTAGCTCAAAGTCCTAGGTTAGCTTGGTCTTCTGCAACCAGTTGATTGATGGCTCTTTCAACATGTTCAACACCTACTTCCTCCATAGGTTTAGCTTGGTTCAAAATTTGAAGACCTGTTGGTGTTGTAATCTTTTGTCGATCAGGTGTGTCTTCAAAGGTTGCTATGGGTGTCATGAGTACCTTCGAGGCATGTAGGGTACTTGAGATTATAGTAATCTCTTGACCTATACCTATCTTGTGTGGGGTTTGAGGTAAACTAGCAAATAAAAATTCCAAAGATTATATTCTACTATCTAATATGGTGAATAAGGGATTAATAGGTTCACCCTATTCCTTATCAAATCTTTCATTACCTTTCACAAGTTCATTAACAATAGTGGCAATTGAAATAGATATAGTAAAAGTCTGAACATGTAAGGGTATGGTCTCTAAACATGTTCCCTCTTTTAGTCGACTAACTGGTTTGTTAAGAGCAACAAGTTGTACCGCAGATGGTGTTGCTGGAATTCTGTTACTAGTTCCAATCTCCATAGATACAAAACTAGGGGGTTTCGTACTTGAAATCAAGGAAAGCAGTTCAATAGGTGTGCAACTCAAGTTGGTAACTCTGTTCATTAAAGTGGGCTAGTTCCAAATTGTCTTGAATCTACTCCCTTGTGAACTCCTAAACAATTTGTCCTTCCTTCCACTTGGGGTTTTAATTTCCCAAGGCTTGATTTTGCACTTTGAATAATGTTTTGTCTAGTAATAACTCCTCAAATTCCTTGACCTATTGTTCATCCTAACAAGCAAAATGGGGTTGGGTTTATTCAATTGCACCTTGGTTATCTCATACTAACCTTTCCAATCCTAGATTTGGGTAGTCAGATTTTGCTTTTCCCTTTCAAACTCTATGTGGGTAGCTACCTGTTGCTCTCTAAAATCTTGACACGTTTGCTCCAAATCGATTATGATACCTTGTTCCAAATTGGACTCCTCGATTTTGGTGTAGTCATGTGTCATTCACTCCAAATCAGCTTGGAGACGTTTCAAATCATTGTGAGTTTTCCAATTGAGCTAGTTAAACTCAACATACTCTTGTTGTAGGTTTTTAATTTTCATTACAACTTGTTATGCTTCATTCAACTTATTGGACAGGTTCTGGTTCTCATGCTGGACCCTATTCATTTGCCCCTTGATTATGATGAGTTCTTTGTCACAATTCTTTAAAGTCTTTTGCACTATTTTTAGCTCTAGGCTACATGTTTGCAATTGGTTTTTTGTAGAATGACCAGAAACTAAGACATGTTGGAATTTTAAAAATTGTGGGTTTTCCATTTACACAAGTTCAACTATAGGTTGAACAGGTTGGGATGATTCTATAGCTACAACTACAGGTTGTGTAGGTTTTGAATGGATACTATAGGTTTAGCAAACACAACAAGTTCAACTTGGATGTTATCAATTCCTGATCCAGATTGGGTTTAAGTTCTTCCTCAATGTTGCCTTGTGTAACTATTGCATAAAGCTCTTCTCCTCCTCCACCCCCAATTTCATCTGAACAGGTTCACTCCTCATCCTCTTTTGAATTAACAACTAGTGATATGAAAGTAGTCCTAACCTTCTTTCTTGGTAGTGTTTAGGATTGAACATGTTGTTTGGTGTAAGCAGTTCTATACACATCTTTAGTCAATGAAACTAGCATGTTGGTAAAGGCAATGCAGTGGTTGAACATGTTGGTCTTCTCTCTTTAAAAAATTGCTCCCTTGTAACAAGTTCAAGTGAAACCTATCATTGTTGCGCAACTTGTCACTCTTGGTTGGTTGGTGACACAAGTTCTTCTAGGGTTGTTGTTCTTGGTGAAGGCACTTCAAATAAAAGGAACCACTTCCTAAACATAATATCTAGGATAGGCCCTTATATGCCTTAGTTTTGTTATAAACTATGTTAGCTACTACCTTCATCTCACGTTTTGTCTAGCAAATCAATTCAACTAGTAATTGGGTCAACACTACAAAACACTAATTAATAGGTTACCCCCTATTGGCTAGGTAAAAAATAATAGCAATTTAGTTACTAAAATAAACTAGCCGCTCTCTTTGGTAAAGTATTTGCAAAATAGTTGCAAATCTTACATGAAATTCCTCCTTCATGTGTATTACACTCCATTGTTCATTTTCAATGCAGGCATGTGGACCTGTAATCTTCTTCAAGGAGGTTTTGGCCTCCTTGAAAGTTGCAAATTTGCAACATCTACTGTTCCTTCCTTGGAAATTCCAAGTTGTTCATGAATAAGTACCTAATTGATGAGAATTTCTTGACCACATACTTGCATTTGAATTCTTCCATCCTCTATTATTTCCCAAGTTCATAAAAAATCTCATAATAGGTCTTTTCTTGGTGTAATCCACTATAGGTTGAACAAGACCTCCAAATTGGCTTGTCTAGCCCATTTGAATTCATTAGAATCCATCTCCATCCACTACAACATTTTATGGCTCTCCTTGGCCTTAAAAACTATTTTTTTCTTAACAAGTTTTTCAACATGTTCTTCTACAAGCGCTTTGCCTTTTTGCTTCATCATGGTTTTGGTTCTTAATCTCAGGCACTAAAGAATAATACTACAAATAGGTTCTTCTTCAAAGGGTTCTTGGTAAAACTCTTCTCTAGTGTTCACAAATTGTTGCAACTTCATTTCTTCCATAACTCTTGGTGTAGAAACTTGTTTTGTTTGTTCTTCAATAATAGGTTGTTGCAACTCCTCTTCTTCCATAGGTCTTGATGCGAGAACTTGCTTTAGCTATTCCTCAACAACATGTTCCTTTGAATATGAAATAACAATAACTTGTGGTGTTGGTGTTGCTCTAGAAGTAGTGGTTATCTTAAGAAAGTTAAGGGTTGCTTTTAACTCCCTATTTCCTTGCACTTGCTCAAAAATTCTAATATCTTATGTTTTAGGTGCATGCAAAGCTAGTGGTTTTACATAGATTATTCCAATTAGTCTAACTTGTTCCACTCTCTCCTTCTCTATTTGTTATGTTCTAAAAGCTTCAGCTTTTTTCTCAAGTTCTCTTTCCCTTGCTTGTCGTCTTAATTTCTTTAAGGCGCTCTCACTCATGGCCTCTAAAGATATGAACAAGTAAACAAGATTAAAAAAATAGAATAAAGGTTGTGGCGGTTCTTTATATTGTTTCAACTAGTAAGGACCTTATGGTTGTGAATAGACACGACCTTTAGGGTTAAAGGTTTCTAGGATGTAGACGTCAATATGTGCCTCATTAAGTGCATCGTTTTGATCATGCTAACAATTACATTATCCTTAATAAACACATCATGGTAATAATGAATGAGCACATTTGTTCTTTTAATATTGCCATGTGTCAAATGATTATTAATCGGTTCAAATTCTACATGTTGAAGATCTTCAGGTTCAAGGAGTAGTGGTTCAAGTTTTTTGGTTTGAATAGGTTCATAAGTAATTAGGTCACTAAGTTTTGCTAATACAGGTTGTAAAGTTTTATCTTCAATGAACATGTATGGCTTTAATTTATTGATGTTGAGGAGCACTTGGGTAGCATCAAACTTATCAATAATGACAAGTAGAACATTATTATTAAGCAAACAATATTGGATCATATATGGTCCAAACCATTGTCTTTGAAATTTCAGAACATGTTTGGAAACAACTCCTAGAAACCATAACACATAGTTTTCAAGTTGAAACTTTGTTTCAATGTACTAGTTTTGTGACCATAGTGATTTGTTCCATTGGTTAGAAGCAACTAGATCTTGCGCAATCAACGTGTTTTCCTTTAGTTTTTTTAACTCAGACAATCAACTAGTTAGGACTTTGATAGGTTTTGGATTTCTATTTTCACTAGGTCTGGATGGTAACAAATATTATATAAGTAGTAAGGGATGTAATCCATACATAAGCTAAAATGGGGTATGACCAATTTCAACTTTGTAGGCGATTTGATATGAAATAAGACTATGGATAGGTGTTCATCCTAATCATTTTTATTTTCATTAACTAGTTTGGTTAGTAAGGTTCCAAAAACCTTGTTCATAGATTCAGCCTATCCATTTCCTTGTGAATAAAAAACAATAGAACTAGTATGTATAAGGATAAAATGGTTAGTAAGGTATTTGATTGCATCATTGATTCATGATTACCCATTTTATCAATGATGTAATCAAATACCTTACTGAAGTTTGAAAGATGAATTTTAAAAATTCAAAAAGATGGTTCCAAAAGATCAAAAGTTTACAAGAAGTTCCAAAAAAATCTCTTTATTAGTCCTTCTACTTATACCAAACATAACATTGTTTAAAATTAAACAATCACTAACTAATAAAACTTGAATTTAAGTTGTAGCAACTACTGATCACGAGTTTAAACTAATTTGTTATTATCAACAACTGGTTATTGTATAGGGTAGTTACCAATTTACTTAACCCCTTGGTTACTTTAGCATCTATTACTGGTTATTTCAACAAACCGGTTCATCTAAGATCCTACTACCCAATAATAATTGTACTAAGTCTTAAAGTTACATTGTTTCACCAATTACCAATTGGTAATAACTGATTAGTATGTACACACTTGAAAAATTGGGATAATAACCACCTTGCTTGAAATAAAAATACAATGTTGATTGTTTGAAAGCTTGAACATAGTCATCCAATGTTGCAACATACAAGCAAGCTCCCCTTTCCCCGATTACTGAAGCCATACATTATGCACTATCTCTAAAAGGTTGCATGTTGACATGTCTACAAGTTCTTCCAAAATGAATTTTTGCAAGAAAAAAAAAAGTTTATTATGTTGATTTAAAATGAGTGGTACCTTAGATGTGAAATTATAAAAAGATGGGATGCGAAAAGAAATGTGTGAGAGGGTTGAAAATAATACACATATCATAAATCCTCCCCATTGTCTCACATGAAAATGCCAAAACTGAACTAATTGTCCAACTCTTGAATTCCAACTTCATTAGTTGCCCTAGAGGAATACCACCAACAACAAATAACTGCATACCAAACATTTGCCTCGTCCAAAAAAATGACTTTTTTGTATTCATAACATAATGTCCTATGTTTTTCTCACATCTCTAGCTTGATCTGTTGATTTGTATGTCTGTCCAAGGATCGATTCCAGTGGAAAAAACAAGTTTGTCCCCTATCAACCATCTTTTCACTTGGATCTCCACTACCATGACTATTCAAATTGCATTCCAATTGGCCTAAGCATTGTCAACCATGAATCCTTTAAAGTTTGTATTGGGAACACCATTCTTTGCCATCACCATGTTTAGCTTCCGCCACATTACACATTAAGCCTTCATGTCTTCAAATTACATATCACATATTGCAATCACCACCCTATAGTAGAAATAATCATACACATGGTAGGCAAATATCATCCAACCCTCAACACACTTAGATGATCAAACATGATCTAAATGGTTTGGAGGTTGCCACCAGGCTACATCTGCTTCATTAATTCACACCCACTACCATCTCCATGCACAAACATCTTGAATATAAACATTTTTTCTCTAATTTGTTGCCCTGGAAAATAAGTGTTTTGAATGTAATCATAACCATTGTTCACATTGAATGAGAAAATGCTAAAAATGTACCATATGTTCCTTGGTCGATGTTTAAAGGATGCAACAAAATTCTAAATGTTGGGCAAAAACAATGTTATGAACTTGTCAATCACTTGGCACAACTTGTTGCCTTTTAAAACTTCCATTCGTCCTTCTCCATCTTCATTTAACAAGTGCCCAGAAAAAAAAAAGTTTTACTTGCAGCCAACGCAATGGCCAACAAGGTAGCCCAAGGTGTGCAAGACACCTCCTCCTTGACTAGGGATTTAACTTGCTCGATAGCTTCTCTAGAGCAACCTTTTGCCACTGAGTGATGATACATATTTAAATGAATTGCTACTTGAGTCAAATTCTCCTACTTGTGCACGATGTAATATATGCAAGCTACACACACATTCACACAAAAGGGGGCGCTAATACAAATTTTGTAAAAAGGTGGACCAAAAGCAAAATGATGCCTTGTAAGGCCATGAACAACATCACCACTCCAAGCTATTTTGATTCTACATTTGTTATGAGAAAAAAAATCATAATTATCATTTCAGCATTACAAATGGCCCAAGCACATAGCTCTTTTAAAAGTAAGGCTAAAATCATTCTTGATGTTGTCATTTTAACCTTATACCATGTGTGGCCATCATGTTTCTTGTCCATTCCTTGCATTTGCCTAGAATGACCATCGGGACTATTGTTAAAGGAGTAGGCAAATTACATAGCTTTTGGGCTTACAAGGCATTATGGATAGGAATAGGCCATTAAACAAATGGGGGTTTGAATTTTGAATTCTTGTTGAATTTTGTTTCGTTATTCATGTTGATGGTGACTTGGGGACTACCCAAGAGTGGGAGTTTTGGGAAGTTGAGGACATTCATAGATACACACTTTTGGAGTAAGAACAGAGATGTAGGTATTTTGTAGGGAAACAACAAATTTTGGTGTTGAATACTATAGATTTGATTTGTTGTTTGATTACACTTCCGTAAAACATGGATTTTGTTGTAATTTTGTTGAAGTTTTTAGTAAATAAAGAAAGTACATACTTCTTCATTAATTTCCATATTCAATTTGATGTGTGAATCATCTATGGTCTTAAATATCACGAAATTGAGTTATAATTTTGTTTATAGTTTCTAACATTGTATTCTGGATTACATATTCTAGTTTTTAAAAATAATCATGAATTTGATGTATTGATGAATTGTAGATAGATGTGTGTTTAAAATCAATGCAAAGTTATGAGTGAGTGTATATTTGTAATGCAAATTTGTTGTTACAATAAGTGTGGAGTGGTTTCGAAGGAATTAAATCCACATCTACCATTTGGCGACCGTCTTTTGGGGAAACTTTTCTTTTCTTTGATAGGAACAAGAAGGTATTTTGCATTTTCCATTATTTATATTGTAGATGAAGGTGTTCAAAATAGTGGTTTAATTTTCAATTCAGATTTGGAAGGGGTATGTTAAAAAGCACCAAAGGTCTAAATGGTTGAAGTCATAAAAACTGTAGAACAATCTATAGAATCTGAAGAAAAAAGGATTATGAAATAAGCTGAATGAAATGGTAATTTGAAGTTTACAATAGGTATTGGATTTGGAGGCAAATTGTCAAGGTCCTAAAGGAGAAACAGAAAACACTCATGAAAATGGAAGGGAATATGCGAGAATTTCAAAAACCCCACATCGTAATTTGATGTTGGATAAACGAGTTTGGAGAATAGAAGAAAGACTTGCAAGACATAGGTCATTTCTATCACAAGAGGTGGTAAGGCATGAAGTGTTGACTAGTGGTCTTTAGAGATACAAATGATGATCTCCACGAAAAGAGATGTAATCAAATATTCACCCAAATAAATGGGCACAATATACTTTTCAACAATAATTTGTGGTTCAATTAAAGTTGTAGAAATCAAGACGGAGTAAGAACTTTTGTAGTACTGATCATTTGTAGGGAATTTCAAGTCCAAAATCAGTGATTAACCAGAAAAGGGATATTATAGGAGGTATACAATCCAGGTTTGTGTACTAATTTGCATTTCTAGATTATTATGAACCAATAGAAGATTGGGAGGTGGAATAAAACACCAATATCAATGTGCTTTAAGAGATTAAAAAAAACTACCTAAGACCATTTGAATATGCAGAGGCACATGTGAATGTGTTGGATGTAGTGCCACAATCATACTCACATAAAAGAAATCCAAAATTGAATCAAACAAGGTACACATCCAAAACTAAGGATCATGAATTTATGGATTTGGAGGTAGTTGGATTATTTTCAAGAATCTATGCATTCTATGAGGAAAAAGGACATGTAATCATGGATTATCCTTTAGTGCCTTTTTCACATCAGAACAAACATTGCTAGACATGTGGAATTACAAAATGTGGCAATAGGATTAATGGATTAATCAGAGGGGTTAGAACTAGGAATTCCTATAGTTTAGAACATATTGAAAGACATGGAATTGGGAGGTCAATTGGGAGCACATAGTTAACAAATTCATCCATCCATTTAGTTTAAGAGTAAAGTACTAGAGGTGTATTCACATCTTCCTTTTGCACCACATAGGATATCAATGGGTAACCATAAAATGAGGCATTGTTAAACTCGAGTCATCTTAGCTTCACCAAGAATGTCAAAAGTGGCAATTGTTGAAATGCATAAACAAACTGCTAGAATAGAGGTTATTCAACTGCTTAATGTTGTAATACTAACCATAAGAGTGGAAATTGTTATTTCGCCCACCACAAATTTTGTCAAAGGTGGAGTACTAATTGGATCTACAACGAACTTGGGTCTTGGGTCAAGAGGGGTCTTGGTGGGAAGGAATTTGAGTAGAAGTTCAAGAATACTAGTGGTGACTACTAGAGTTATTGGGACACCTATATGGTGTTTACTAATCCAATAATGACTATTCATGTAAATAAGACTACAAATCGACCACCAATGAGTTCAATAGTTGTTGGAGGGTACATAAATACATATGCTGGAAATCTAGGAGGAGGATATAAAAAACCATTTGTCATAACTACAAGAATTTCCGATGACAAAAATGGTCATTATGTGAGGCCAAACAGGGTAACTTTTAAGTACCCTGACTTTTAAAAAGGTGCTAACACACAGATGTTCACGTCAGAATGTTCAATTTTTCAATGAAATCAAATGCAAAAAACCTTTAAAGAGTATATCATCAATGCATTTAACTATACACTAGAAGATACAACTTTGGACTGGTGCCATAATTACATGTTAGAATTTCTTGACTGTACTTTTTCAAAGCTTACACCTACATTTTGCAAACATCATCAAAAGACTTAGAATGATGAGCAAATATACATGGAACTTAAGAATATGAAGCAAGAGGAGACTAAAAGGGTGGAGGTTTACTATGAGGGTAGAAGTTAATTCATGGTTTATAAGTACCAACCACAAATAATTTCTTGACTACTATGTTTAGGGCGGACTTATAATCATACCTCTGAATTATGACTATAGGGATGAAAAGGTCAACATTGGGTGAAAGCACACTAGGATGGACCAAGCATGGCAACTACAAAGTCCATTTTGGGAGATTTTTTAATGTATTTTTGAATGTAAAAAATTGGCCAAAATAAAAAAAACCTTGAAATGATATTAAAGTTGGCATATTTTTCCATGTCCAAGTTAATGATGCTTTAGTTTCAACCTTTTTGAACACCTCCATTTAGTTTTTTTCATGAAAGAAACTCTTTTGACTATGTGATGGACTTTGAAGAAAATTAAACTATTATTACACATAATAAACAATCATAAAGTCCATCATATACTTCAAGTTTTCCAAAAAAATTAATCTCAAATGTCATAACCCTTGAAAGTATAACATGTCCCACATTTGTGGGAAAAAATTTCAATTTTCTTATAAGCAATGTGTGCACAACACATTTTTTTTGGGAATGTGACCCAAGAATTACCTATATTACAAAATCCATCTTTCATTGAATATTAATGTTATTGGTGAATTATTTGAAACTTAGGAGGGGAAAAAAATTAGCTTCATTTATTTGAGTTCATTTTTGTTGGAATTCTCAACTTGCATATGGGTCTTATCAATTATGTGTATCTAACCTAGAAAATTCTACCTTTGTGACATCTAAATAAATCCATCGTAGTGTGCTTTTACCCCACTACAACAACATAAGGAGGCGACGATGTTGTGTGAAGAAGAATGACTGGGACTTCAATTTGGGAATCCTAGGACAAAATGCCATTTGGGTTCTGGTCCTATGGCCAGGCACAAAGTATAATATAAGGGGGAAGGTGGTGACTTCCCCCAAGTCTGGGGCGTGGTGAGTCTTGTGAGTCTATGTTTGCCCGTGGTTTGTCCATGCACCAAAAGTGCTCCAGCTATGCACTAACTCACTTATTGTTTGATTTGTGTAGGTCTATGTGAGTAATTGAGTTGCTTGTCAATCTTCCTAGTCCCCATTTCGAAGTTCCAACATGGCCCTCTACCCTTGAAGTGCTGCGAGCCACGGAGGGTGCCCCGATTCCTTATTCTTCTGCTGTTTTCACCTTAGATTTACATTTGAGTCTATCAAGGAGCTTGGGAGCACGTCAAATACAAGTTGCAAAGTTCTATCTTCAATAAATCTATATGGCTTCAACTTGTTGATGTTGACAAGCACTGGGTTAAAATCAAACTTATTAATGGTGAAAAGTAAAACCATATTATTAAACAAATAATATTCTATCATATAGGGTCCAAACCATCATCTTTGAAATTTCAAAGCATGTTTGGAAACAACCCCCAGAAACCATAATACATAATTTCCAAATTGAAACTTGGTTTCAATGAACCGGTCTATGACCATAATGATTTGTTCCATTGGCTAGAAACAACTAGATCGTGTGTAATCAACCTATTGTCCTATAATTTTTCTAACTCAAATAGTCAACTAATTAGGACTTTAACATGTTGTGGATCTTTGTTTTCACCAAGCTTAGATGGTAATAAGTATTTTATAGGTAGTAATGGATGTAATCCATACACCAACTGAAATGGGGTTTGACCAGTTCCAATTTCGTAAGCAATTCAATATGAAAATAAGACTATGGACATGTGCTCATCCCCAATCATTTCTATTCTCATTAACCACTTTGGTTAATAAGGTTCCAAAAACCTTATTTGTAGATTCAGCCTGTCCATTTCCTGGTGGATAATAAATAATAGAACTTGTATGTCTCATAATAAAATGGTTAGTGAGATACATGGTTGGATCACTAATAAAATGGGTACCTTGATTGGTCACAATGGTTAATGGACATCCAAATCTTGTAAAAATGTGTTCATATAAAAACTTGACGGTCATTGTAACAGTGTTGGTGCAGAATGCTTGAACTTCCACCCACTTTGTTGTGTAATCAGTGGCTACCAAAATGTACCATTTGCTTGACATTCTACTTGTAGGTTTAACATATTTAATAAAATCCAATCCCCATTTTTGAAATGGTTTTTCAAGTAATAACTAGTTTGGCCAAATTTTGGGTCAACATGTTACCTTTTCTTTGACATTGGTCACAGGTTCAATAATATTCATGAACATTTCGATTCATCATCAGCCACCAATAACCAGCATCCAGGATCTTCCGCACAATGATATCAGAAGAGAAATGCCTTCTTGTAATGCCTCCATGTAATTCTTGCAGAACTATGGACATTTGTTCTGGTTACAGAACTTGATGAAACATGTTATCTTGTCCAAATATGTACATTACTCCCTTTTGAAGCACAAATGGTTTAGCTCTTTGGGTTAAATATTGTCTTTGGGATGTTGTGAATTTTTATGGCATCACTCCTTCTAATAAGTACTCATTCGCACTTTGTAACCACTCAGGTTGTAGGGTAAACATGTGAGCATCATAAGTTTGATCAAGTACTCCAATAAGTTCAATTTGATTGGGTAATCTACTCAATGCATTTGCCATTAGATGGGATCCACCAAGTTTATAAATAATTTTGAAATCATACTCCAGAAATAATAAGAGCCATCTAGTTAACCTGCCAGAAATTTGTGGTTTATTGACCAAATACACTAAAGCCATATGGTCCACATAGAAAGTAGACTTGTTGCCTAACAAGTAATGCCTAAATTTTTGTAAGGCATAAACCATAACTAAAGCCTTTATTTTTGTAGTAATATAATTTATTTCAGTAGAATTAAACAATCTTGATGAATACATAACAAGTTGATTTATTTTATTTGTTGGGTTTTAGGCCAATATTGCCCCTACTACTAGCTAAGATTCATAAGTGTGAACATGAAATTCTAGTTCCCAGTTAGGACTGATAAGTATATATAGGAGCTTGAATGTATCGGTTTTTGATATCCTCCCAAGTGATTTGACATTCAATAGTCCATTCGAACACTTTAGCTTTTCTAAGTAACTTAATGATTGGTGCCATAATAGAGGCAAAATTTCTAATGAAGCATATGTAAAATCAAGCCATTCCATTGAAGACTTGAATCTCCTGGGGTGTTTTAGGCACTGGCATTTTGATTCAAGCCTTTATTTTATGAGGATTACATGTCTTCTTCTCTTTGGAAACTATGAATCCTAAAATAGTTCCAGAACATACCATAAATGCACATTTATCTGGATTCAAACTAATGCCATACTCTCTGCATTTTTAATTTTCTATGTTTTTCTATGTTTTTCTAAATGAGTGGATAGGTCATTACAAACAATAAAATCATCTAAAAAGATCTTCATGAACACATCAATGTATTCATGAAAAGTTTTGGTGATTGCCCTTTGATAAGTATGTGGTCCTTTTTTGACCCTAAAGGCATTACAACCCATACAAAAGCCCCCCAATCAGTAACAAAGGTGGTTTTGTACTAGTTTTCTAGTGTTATGGAAATATGATGGTATCTAGAAAAACCATCTAAAAATGTATAAACTTCATGTCTAATTATAGTGTCAATAACCTCATCAGTAAAAGGTAACAGGTATGGGTCCTTTTTGGTAGCTGCATTAAGCTTTTTGAAGTCCACACAATTTTTTAGTTTCCCATTTTTCTTAAACACTACAACTATAGGTGATGGTCATGTAGCCTCTTCAATAGGTTGAATAATACATGCAGCAAACAATTTGTCACTATCTTGTTTGATAATGGCTGCATAGTTAAGATCAACCAGTACCTTGTTTAATGAGTAAGTGGTATCGATGTGTCCAACTCAATCCAATGTTGAGTAACATAAGGTGGTATCCCCTTCGAATATTTGTAAGTCCAGGCAAAGATGTCCTTGAACTCCTTTAGCAATTCAATCAATTGATAATTGATAGTAAGTTCCAAATCCACATTGACTTTAACCTATTGCACATTTGCTTTAAAGCCCAAATTAATATTGGTCAATTGTTCTTCTTTAGTGACAATCCATCCCGCAATGCAAAGGTTTTGAACTCTGATTTGAGCATGCATCTCGTCAATCTCCATTTCTCTTACTTCAGGTTGGAAAGATGTGTTTAGTAAATGTTTACACATTTGCTTTAAAGCCCAAATTAATATTGGTCAATTGTTCTTCTTTAGTGACAATCCATCCCACAATGCAAAGGTTTTGAACTCTGATTTGAGCATGCATTTCGTCAATCTCCATTTCTCTTACTTCAAGTTGGAAAGATGTGTCTAGTAAATGTTGTTGGAAAAAATATCAAGGGGTATTTAACAAGTCATATAGGTACCAATTTGATAGGTATATTAAACAAAACACATGGCTCAGACATAGGTTCAACAAGTTTAATAACTTGTCAACTAAATTCAAACCTATTGATGTAATCAACTTAACAAGTTGATTTCATCAAATTAATGTAGGAACAACTATGGTTCCTATTGAAAATAGTTTTGGTTTTGTGGCAAACATCAAATCCTCTTCTTTATTAGATATTCCACAATGGAAATCATAACAAACTAATACTTTTGGATGCTTGGTTGGTGTTCCAAGTTTCTTAGTAACATGTATGGTTCTAACTATACTAGTTCCTTGTATAATGATAGTGTTGTTGCCTTAATTGTGAGACACTTTAGCATCCTTTAGCCAGGACAACCTAACATCATGGAGCACCTGCAGTCTAACACACTACTATGGATTACAATAAAGGTCATTGCATAGGGAATTCCATGAACAAGAATTTTAAGATCCTTAATCGAACCTAAGGGTTTTGTAATGGTTTGATCAACCATACATAGGTTATAAGGTGCATGTTTTGATTTTGACAGACCTAACTATACTCTTAGTTTTTTCATAATAATATTAACTCTAGAACCACCATCTAGAAGCACATCTTCAATGAAGTTTTTCCCTACTTGAACTTGAATTACTGCCATTTGATGATCAATGGCAACTAATGTAACTATTGGTTTTGGTAAAGTAGCACTAGTAGAAATCAGCCAAAATGTAACCAGTCAATTTATGACTACATGCGACTTATAGTCGTTTGCGACTAGATTTGAGAATATTTGCAACTACAAGACCAACTTTCAACTATTTTGGTCATTTTCACAACTATGATGCAACTATTAAAAATTTCATCCTATTGGTTACATCAATTTTACATTTATTTTCATCCATTAATAGGTTGATATGTCCCATTAGTCACAATAGTCACCAAATTAGTTGCATCCTAAAGGTATTCTACAATGACATACGG
>Ga0209611_10004532_pt1 | contig 23719 bp, 19 predicted proteins | sample S1TSphgellanicum_3_FD_187693 | JGI IMG/M metagenome (GOLD analysis project Ga0209611, IMG submission 187693) | Host-associated microbial communities from peat moss isolated from Minnesota, USA - S1T2_Fc - Sphagnum magellanicum MG (SPAdes) (version 2) | ecosystem: Host-associated > Plants > Peat...
CTTGCAGCAGCAGCAGCAGCAGTATCGCGCAGGCAGGTTTCGACAACTGCGAGAGTACTTCCGACTCTATTGATACTGGAGCTGCTGCGGGAAGTAATATATTTTGGTTTCTGTTGTTGCAAATCGGATACATGGAGCTGTTTCTCCTTCAGCGCTGCGCAGCTTAGAATGAGCTTTGCTTGCTTGCTTGCAACTCATGGACATGAGTTTTGAATTCTCGTGTGGAGAATATTGAGCTAGCAGCTCAGCAGCTCGCTGCTGTGGTCGGATAATAAGTGTGCGCTTCAGCTTCAGACTAGCTGATCATGATCTTCTAGTCTTGAACAATATCAGCCTGTTGCAGCTGCTTCAGTGTTGAGGAGTACATGTACCAGCCAGCTTGGGTGTTCTGACAACCGCCTCCAGCGTACTGCAGCTGTGTGCACCGTAATATATATTGTGTCGATCGGCCTCACCTAGGTTGCAACGTCTCCAGCTGAATCTTTCTGTAACGTTCTTGGGTGCCCTTGGGAGTGCAGACGTTTCTTGCAATGAAGCTCGATAAAGATATGTATATAAGGTAGTAGATGAGTTATAGAGTGAATTTAGATTTGTCTTTGATGGACTGCAGTAATGGCCTGCTAGTTTCATACAGAACGTAGACTAGCTGGTTGGGTTTTGTATGTTTTGCAGTCAGATGATTGCGCACAAAGTGTGCAGATGGTGATGGAACCAGCTGAACACGACTAGCGCATGATGAATGGGTTTCTAGCTGGTAGTTGGAATTGTGTACTTATAAGTCTAGCTAGTACTTCAGCCTGTGTGCAGAGTGATGGATACATGAGTGCTAGGTCTTTGTAGAATTCAATGTGCGAACAATTACTGTCGCGGCATGCATGAGAAGAAGCTGGTTTGACACATGAAGAGCCGACACCGCAATTGTCTAAACTACTAGTAGTGAATTTCCAAGTGTGCATAGCATTCCGTGCCTGGCATTGTGGATGAGAAGCTGCTTTTGTAGTTGCAGAATATATAGACGTACATGTAAGCTCTTGGTTCTCTTGCTGTTGATACAAGAACGTCATCGGCGCAGTTTGGAACTGACCCTAGTCTTTGCATTTTGTGGTGTTGCTTCTTTTTTCCGAAGGTCGAGGTGTTTGCTTGCTGTACTTCAGCAGGAGTTTCAACTTCCAAGAGCTTTGTAGGAGCTGCAGACGTTGGTTTAGATCAGTCTCCAACCATGAGTAGACTAGCGTTATCCGGTGATGATTTGCGAAGAGGAGCGTGGACCGCCGAGGAAGATGAGAAGCTTCGGGCTTACGTCGCGGCACATGGTACCGGGCACTGGCGCAGTGTTGGCAGGAAAGCAGGTACCAACTGCATTTCTTTCTTGGTTGTTTGTTTGCGAATCTGGAAGCTTCTTCCTCTTCCTGCCTAGTCCCTCCGACAGTGTGCAGTTCAGCTCTTGCTGATTCTGTCTTGCTCGGTACTAGCGGAAACAAGCATCCACGCCTGTTAAACCTATCTCCAGCTTGATGCAAATCGTGTTCTGGGATTGTTTTCCCCTTGAACCCTGAACAAAGCTCTAATGGAACTGTTATGTGGCGGCCGGTGCAGGCTTGCAGAGATGTGGAAAGAGCTGTCGACTAAGGTGGACTAACTACTTGCGCCCTAACATTCGTCATGGTAGCTTCACTCCTGATGAAGAAGACCTGATTGTGAAGCTGCATTCTTCACTTGGCAGCAGGTTCTTTGCCTTCTTTCACCTCTGGTGTCAACATTCATGACCAGATTAGTCCAAATTCGCTGCAGGTTCACGCGTTGTTGTTGTGTATACGAGACATTCCACGGTCACATACTGGTCGAGTAGTCGCAGCGAGATCCAGTAACCAGTAGCACCATTCCTTGCTAGTTATGTCAAGGCTGATGATGCGCTCTAGAGTGATCATTGTCGACTTCTTCCTGTATTGTAGATGGTCCCTAATAGCTGCGAAGATGCCGGGGAGAACCGATAACGACATCAAGAATCACTGGAACACGCGGCTGAAAAAGAAGCTGTGTAACATGGGCATCGACCCTGTCACACACAAACCGATCTCCGAGCTCCTGCGCGACATCGCAGGAACCATGGATGGATCTGCAGGCAATCCGGTAAGGAACCTGTGATCTGAAGTCTTTTCCTGACCCTACTTCCAGAAGTGCTGCATGCTGATTAGATTGTCTGTCCATTTTATCCAATCGAGTGTACACTCTTGTGGGTTGGGTCATACAGATGATGGTAGCAGCTGGGGAAGAAGCGCGCAGGTGTTTCAGTGATAACCTTCTGCGCAAGGCTGTGCGGGACTACACTCGGACATCTTCTGCGCCTGGAGGACAGTCCAAATATGACTCCATCTCTTGTGCTGCCACGGACTTCAATCTAGTCCAGAGTTCTGATCCTGCTAGTCTCAGGCAGCCAGCAGCTGCAGCAGCAGATCACTGTGATGTATCCGCAATAGCACATAGCAGTTTGATCCAAAATGAAGCAGCGGAGGATCTCCATTCTTGGGACCGATCCATCACTTCCACCTCCAACTGCAATATGGCCGGACATGCAGACAACAGCGCCTGCAGCGAGGAGGACGCGGCTGTCGACCTCTCCAGGTCCAACTCCCGCAGCCCTTGTCGGAGTACTATGCAAAACTTGGTGAATTCTAGTCCCTCTCGCAGCTCTAAGAACAACATGCAGCAGGGGGGCAGCTGCTTCCGAGCAGCTATTATCAGTACTGCCACCGATCATCACCACCCTTCTTGTGATGAAGTCGCAAGCTGCAGACAGCAGAATTTGATAGATCATCATCATGCAGATGCAGCTATAAGCTGTCCCACAACTCCAGCCGGGACCTTCCATCTCCCAGCAGCATCAGCTTCCAGCAGCAAGGAGAATCTGATGAACCCTTTGGAAATGGGTTCTCAAAGCAGCAGCTGCACAGACAATCCTGACAGTGCAGTGATCAAAGAGATGCATGAAATTAGCAGACAGTTTTCGCATGCAGCTAGTGGCAGGACCTCATGGAGATCAAGCAACTCCCCCCAGCAGCAGCAGCTGGTGAGGCCTGCACTGCATTTCTTGCCTGATAGCACTACTCTCCCTTGCTGGCGCACACTCATGAATACTGGTACCAGCAGCTGCACCACCACCACCAGTGCCACTGCTGCAGTTTTAGATGAACTTGCAGTTCCTTCATGCACTAGCAGCAAGCATGTGCCTAGCAGATTCAGCACAGAATCCAACTTGCTGCAGATCAAGCGCCAGCTGCAACCATTCAATTTCCCAGAAGCTGATACCACTCATTTCTCACACTCCATGGATTTCAAAAGACCTCATCTAATGGATCATCCTGGGCAGGATCATCACCACCATCATGTCTTAAGCTCCAGCAGATCACAGTATAATAATAGTAATCCTGCAGATGGTTTCACCTTGCAAGCATCTCATGCTCCAGGCTCAGAATTACCAGGTGCATATCTTAGCCTCCGGGAGCCACTGTCACCGACTTGTTACACTCCTGGCGCAGCTGCTGCTGCTGCTACTGGTGCAATCACAGCACCAGCCCAACTAGTGTCCAGTTTTGCTGCTGGACCTTTTACTAGCTATGGTACTGGACCTTCAATCTCAAGTTTTCTGAGTGGACCCACTTCTGCAAATCCTGGTGCTACTGGTATGCGCATTGGTCATCACTATGATCTTCAAAGTCCAAGAGTGGTCCTTTGGGATTTCCAGGAGTAGACAGTTCCATCAGATCCTCTTAACTTGCACAGCTGCCACCAACATATATTCTCATTGCAATCGATCTCAAAGCTAGTTTGTAATATTGAGGTAGCAGTTTTGCAAGAGGTTTTCAATTGTACAGTGGGTTTAGGATTTTAGGCTGATCATGCATTTCATGAGATATTTCATGAGATGTCTCATGCTGTGTTGTTACTGAATTGTGTCTCTTTGCTGTCTCTGACTGAATCACATCATTGTTATCTTTAGAACAAAGATGAAATGAGAAAATTCTTCAGCAAGAAAACCAAACATACATGCATCTGAGGGTCCTGCAGTGTGTGGGGAGGGGATAATTTGGGGAAGTTTTGCCAGAAGATTTCCCAGAAATGTGTTTGGAAATTTAGTGAGAATTGATTGAAAAGTTATTTTAGCATCAGCCATGTGGACTGCTTTGATTCCAACTGCTCTGAAGGCTCTCCCTGTGAGCCTGGCAATGCAATAAATTGAAGGTTTTGTGTCAAGTCGAATCCAGCTTAGTATGTCTAATAAGCAGCAGGGTCAGCTGATTTTGATCACCCTATGATGCACTCATCTAGAAGCATTCAGAAGCCATGGAGCATTACAATAAGAAAAAATTCATGATATTGATCTGTTTATTAGTAATGTTGAAGTAAAAAGGTGTTATATGAGGTATTGACTAATAACATAACTGTGCAAGAGAATTGGTGGTGTTTGATTTCAATTATGCAATGAAACAGCAGGCAATGTAGTTCAAAGAAATCAAAGGCATTGCTTGAGGTTTGCATTTGTGGGAGGATTGATTTGCAGTTATTCATGCAGCGATATACACTTTAATAAATAAAGGGCATTTAATTAAATTCTGGATTAAATAGTTAGTTCTGAAACTTTTTTTAATCTGGTGGTTGGGATCAAAAACTTTATTAAATTTGAGAGAAAACTTTGGTAACATCTACTGTTAGATCTCATCTAGTGAGACAAAATACTATTTCTATCTATTGTTTGCATTGTCTGGCAATCCTCTGATCAAAATGTCACTCCAATTTTTTATGGTTGGAGCATCTCCTGACCACAAGACAATCATTGTCTTTTGGCTTCTGATAGAAACAGTGTGAGTTCCTTCCTTGTTGAAGTTGACCACAAAGAAAAAATAGTATTCAATAAGAAGTGATGCTAATGCCATGTACATATGAATTCAAGCAAGGTAAAACATATGTGTGATTTGTCTAGTTTACTGTTCACATTTTTTTCAACTAGTGCAAGTGCAGATGAGTGTATTCCTTTTTCATAATGAGTGATTAAGGATATGTCTGTCAGCAGGCTTCAAATAAATTACTCATAGCAAGTTCAGGAACCAAATATGTACAGGGTAAAGCCCAAGGGTGGGCTTTCCGTTCTTGAGAAGCCTGCTGGTGTGTGCACTACAACACTAAAAAAGATAGCTCAGGTTTTTTGTTTAGTTTTTCCCAATTTTCAGATAAAGGAACTACTATGCTCCATTTACTTTTTCGATGAACCCAGTTTTTAAAAACATATCTGAATTCATAGCCAGCACAGAAGCCACAGATCTGTTTTCAGTCTTTCAGTGACAAGAGCTACAATGCTCTGTACATCAAGCCAATGGGAGAAAGGGGCCACGTTGTTTGATTCAAACTCTAGATTAGGGAATTAGACTCTTCACTGGGTTACTGTTACTGGGACTAGAACTTAATACTCTGCCAGAGGCCACCAGAGTGTGGCAAATCAAGAGATCATGTCAACCATGATAGTGGTGCCATCATGACGGTGTCGTCTGAAACTATTGCACTCCTCCAAAGAATTGTAGTTCCAGCTTTTTTTTGCCTAGTACAATGTACCATCCACAGTGCACTTCAGAATATGTGTTCTGCAACATAAGATATTGGGATTGTAGAGTATCTTCATATCTTGGCCAATCTTCAGCTTGATAACACATACATCTATCAATTCCCATTGTGCCAACCATAACCCAGGCCTAGTTCCTACAGCCCTGACTATGTACATATATCCTCTCTCCTGACCCTAATTTTCAATCCAAGTAAAGGAGTTTGATCTTCTAAAAAGTTTTTAGTGGGTATTAAGTAACCAAAGTTGCATTAGTTGATGCAAAAGCTTAGAATACTATTAGATCTCATTTGATACCATACCCGCACTTGGTATATTCATAACAGCCACAGTGAAACTGCACACAACATGCAACCACTGGGCAAGGATGGGATGTAATTAATTTTAGCTGGGTTTAGGATCTGTATCCCACTTTTCAAAGAGTAGGGTGGTATCACAAAATGCTGTGCACATCCATAGGTTTATATGGATGTTGTGGTCACTGGATCATGATAACATCGGTGCTGCAACTCCATAATACCCAAATTATGAAATGTGACTGTTTTCTTATTTTGCTCCAGTGGCAGTGTTTTCTTTTGGCGAATTTTCACACTAGCCTATGGCAACAAAAAATAAAATCATGCGTGAATTGTACAAAGGATTTTTTTTGGATTTGTTTTTTGAGGCCAAAAAGTGGCTTTTTTTGAGGAAAAAAGTCAGTAATCACCGCATTTAGACACTGAGATCATGGAGGCGCCAGAAAAGAAGCAGGATTCTGAAAAAGTTCTACTTTCCTGCCTGACTATTAGCCAGATTTGGCTCATTACTCTTATGGATGGTGGCCAGTCCACCTACTTGACAAAGTTGGAAGAAGGGGAAAAAAAAAAAAACCCTGTAAATTGGTTGGGATCGTATATCAAGTATGTACATATTTTTCCTTTTTATCATGATGAAACTTGTGGCAATTGGAAGTCAGTTGAGAAATATTAAAAGTTCATAAGCAGTTAATAATTGGGTATGTGACATTAGGAGAAAAATGTCAGATAAGAATATTGTAACTCTAATTTTGAGCATAAGAAAGAAAAACGAATTCCTTCTACATACAGTTGCAAGAATAGTATAAATGTCATTATGTCAATAGCTGCCCTAACTGAAAATTTGGAAGTCTCGCTTGGAGTTGTCTCCAATTCAGTCCAAAACTGACAATTTGAGAATTGAGAAGATGTGGAGGATAACTGGGTGTTACCCGATGTTAAGCAATTAATCATGGCCGAATATTGGAAGAAGATGAAAAACCTACACATCAGAAACAAGAAGAGCAAAATGCAAACCCAAGTTGAACACACTAAGCTGTTCAATGCTCAAGAAATGGATGTTCAAAGTTCAAACCACCTACATGGATTTGACACTTATTGGACGAGTTGTTAGTGAACCTGTGCATCGCACACCGCACAGTTTCCTTGATAAATGAGTCCAAAGCAGATCAATCCATCAGCAATATGAAGCAAAATTGAACATGGACAAATCAAATTGTTTTGGGTGGCTACTGACAGCGTACAGGCATGAAAATGGATTTGGACCTTTGGACCTATGCACAAGGATACACTGGACTCCGAAAGGCCCAGTAAAAAACACATGCTGTTGATTGGCCAGCCACAATGATTGACCCTGGTGATAACATTTAAACCCAGTCACCAAATACTGTCCAATTTCTCATGTTGGTGGGGGTGACATTTATGGAATACAAAAAGAGCCATACTGGAGATGACTCTAAGACTAGGCCAAGATGCCAAAAATTTATTCTAACCCTAAGCCAAGATGCCATAAATGATTCTAATCTTAAGCCAAGATGCCAAAAAAATTCTAACCCTAAATCAATATGCTTGAAAATATTCTAACACTAGGCTAAAACGCTTAAGCCAAAATGTGCTTTGACTTGGGGTTAAACTTCACAGTTTAAGGTCAAACACTAAGCCAAAACACATCGATCTTACCTTTTTTTTTAAATTTATGGCCTAGGGTTATTTCATCATGGTCCCAAGGACATACCATGGGCTTACCATGTTTGCAAGAGATTTGTCTTGGGATGTTCGTAGGATTTGAGGCCTATGGACTAAGGTTCTTAGGGCATAGGACATTTGGCTCAGGGCCTGGGACTTGTCATTAAAGTAGATACGCTCATCGTTGAACATTAACTTATCACTGAACACTTTGATAAATCTTTCTCAATTCTTCTCCATTTTGAATGATTTAAAATGTTATAGGAACACCTTCTCAAGCTCTACAAATCATCTTTGAGATGCAAAGCCAAAGGAGCAGCCAAAAAAGAACAGTAAAAAAAAATGTTTTTATGAATTGCAAAACACTTTTTTTTTTCATTTTTCTTCATTTTGACCCTTCCTATTTCATCAGTGCATAAATTTCTCATTTTTATTCAAATTGAACAATTTAAACTACTCTAAAATCACCATCTTAAGCTCTAAATATCATCTTGTAACTCTAGAAGCAATAGAATAATATTTAAGGATTTTTTGAGGAGTTCAGAAATAGGCTATGAGATGTTCAATTGATTTTATTTTTTGTAATAATGAACCCTCCTACTTCAAGGGGCCGTAACTTTTTTGCTTCTAGTCTGTTTTGTCAAGCTTTAGTGTGACAAATGTGCTAAGAAGAGGGCTCCATCTACTCTTTGGACACCATCGAAAAATAGGGCCCTCTTGCAAAAATGATGAACAAACCCTACCTTAAATGTTCAGACACCGACCTGCCTACCCTACCATGGATCTCCATAAAGGAAAGCCCAGTTCTGAAAAACATGCTATGATTTCCTTCATAAAGGAGGACGTCCCATACTTTTAACACTGCAGATCTTCTAATGATCATATGTTAAGACATATTTGCATGTCCTTAAGCCTTCGTATCTTAGGCTTTTGAAACTACAAGGTTTAATGTTAATGTCCCTTAACCTACAAGTCCTGGGGCCACTATATCCTTCAAGTCCTAGGCTTCAGTGTCTTAGGATTGGAAAAACATCAAGGACTAGGCCTTGAAATCCTCAAGTGTCCCAAGCCCTCAAACCTTATGGTCCAAGGTTTTTAACGACATTTTGTTCTAGGACACCAAGTCATAGGGTGTACAGGCTTGTGTCCCAAGGACTAGGTCTTTGCCTTCTAAAAGGACATTATAATCTATTTGTCTTGAGGTTCCACTCTAGGACACACTAATCACTCTAAGACAAATGAGACCAGTATGGTTGTTTTTGTATTCCATAGACATGCCCTTTTGAACTCACACAAGGCGGGCTTCATTCTTAGGACCATCATGGTGAGAGCACCATTGCAACATGGGTGGCTAAGCCAAGTTGGCAAATTGGGGTTCAACTCCCTAATTCACCTTGCAGATCAGGCCGAAAGGTTTTGAGATTAGGACTTGGGGCAAGCTAAGCTTGTTTAGGGACAAACATAGGTTTTCCAGGGCACATTAGAACATTGAAACAAATTACCCTAGTGTTGCCCCACATTTCCCTTAAAGACATCTTGAGTATTTTCCTAGGAGATGATTTGATGTTGTCCCTTGGGAACTCAAATGACTTAAAGTCGTATTGAGAATGGTTTTGTACAAAACTTGCACTTAAGTTAAGTCCTAGCAAGTTGGGTCTAGATTGAATCTCAGAACATTTCAACTATCCTTATGTGTTGTGAGATGTGCAAATTTTACAAAGGGTCACTAATAGTTTAAAAAACAACTAAATTATATTTACAAAAGCAACTAGTAGTTAGGGGTCAATAAAAAAAACTATAATTTAATGTATCTAATGTCAATAGAATGTTGTCAATCAATTTGACAAAAGCATGATAGTGAATTAATAACATCCCTTTTCACACTACATTCTTTGTTAATGTTAACCCAAAAAAATGGTTTATTTAAATGATATGAAGACATGGTTTTATGCCTATGTCCTCTTTCAATCTACTGAATTGTTGAGCTCCTAATGGTTTTATAAACAAGTCAACTTGTTGAAACTTACTTGGAATGTAGCCTACCTTAATGTTTTTGGCTTGAGATCTTTCACAAATAAAATGATGTTCGATTTCTATACGTGCATGTCGAATAGGATTATTGACAAGCTTTATACAACTTTGATTGTCACTAAAAAGTGAAGTTGGGTCTGAGCTTTTAATTTTCAATTCAATAAAGATTCTCCTCAAATACACTACATCTTTTGTATCTCAAAGCGTACTTGGTACTTTGCTTTCATTATCAACAATGCAATAGTTGATTGCCTTCATGAATTCCAATCAATTGCGGTCTCCCCAAGCTTGTGCACAATCCTAGAAGTTGAATGACATGTGTTGTGGTCGAGCCCATAATCCGCATTAGCAAATGAAACAAATAAATCTTCCCCTTTTGAAAGAAAACACAAGTTGAGATGTTTAGTGCCTTTTAAATAACTTAGTATATTTTTAATTACACCATATGAGGTTCCTGAGGATACTCTAAGTGTCAATTGAAAACATTAACAACAAATTGAATACCTCATGGTCATGAATTTGTGGCAAACAAAAAACTACCTACAATTGACCTCTACAATTTTTGATTGACAAGAGGGGCATGCATGTCCTTCCTCAACACTTGGCCTAGATTCATTGGAAAGCAATTTGTTGAACAACCAATTGTGCCAAATTTTTGTAACGAACTTTTCAATGTAGTGGTGCACATGCATCCAAATTCCAAATTCATCAAATGTAAATTCAATTCCCAAGTATAGTTTTGGTTTCTTTAGTTCCATCATTTCAAACTGTGCTTTAAATTAATCTTCAATGCAATTAATCTTTTCAAGATTATCACCCATTAACAACAAGTTATCAATGTACAATAGCAAACTAAGGTGTTTCCATGGTACAATGTAGACAAAAAGTAGTCATAGTTTGACATTTTTCATTGTAACACATTTTTTATATCTCTATAAATATTTGGTTTTTTAAATGGAAATGTGCAATTAAAGGTGAATAACATCCTAAATTGTCACAATGTTGTGAAATTGGTGCACATATAAGCAATTCCATTGTCAATTGGAGTACATTTTTATTTGCAATAGTGTGTCACAAACACTACAATCTAAGAAAATGACTAAGAAATACTAGTTTTAATGAGAATTTGTCCATGAAACTTCAAGCATATACACGAAAAGACAACCATAATAAATAATCTTCCACATCAAAAAATTCAATTTGTCATGAAATCAAGAAGTTTATATTATATGATACGAAAACATTTGGTAATACATTATGTTACTACAATGTTGATGATTATGATTTTTTTTAATTGTAAAATGTTCTTCCAATAAAGATGTGGTTGGGTTGCATGTTGTTTTTATCATTCCACAAAAATAAAGTGGAAATTTTAAATGAATGAAAAATGGTATTCTGCTATCAAATATGGTGTTTTAAATAATATTTATAAAATTACTGGTGTACACTTACATAAAGAAATAACTATGAATCAATTTTATACACAATTTATACTATTGATCTTATTTTTAAAGCTTAAATTAATTGAATGCAATTTCTAAAAAAAATCAAAGGGAATGAAATTTTACATGTTATTACTTTTGATATTTTATGTACTTCTAGTTTTGACATAATGTGTACACACCATGGAAACACCTAATAACATATTTTCCATCAACAATTGAATAATATAGACAAGTAGTCCACTAAAATTCTCAATGTACCTTCTCTTTAGAAATGGTTGTCAATTTGTGAGTACCATGTTCTTGGTGCTTGTTTGAAGCAATACAAAACCTTAACAAGTCTCCAGACCTTCTTAGCTAATTTTGCATTATCAAAACCTTCAGATATTGTCGTGTACACCTTTACCTTCAAATTCTTGTTCAAAAAAACAATTTTAACATACAATTGTTAAATGTCCCAACTTCATAACACAAGCAAAACAACTACGAATCAAAGTATTCCAATGTACAATTTAGGCAAAAGTGTCATTGAAATCAACCTTTGTTACTTGTTGGAATCCACAAACCACCAATTTTATTTTGTGTTGAACAATTTTCCTTAAGTTCCTTTCTTTGCCTTGAAGATCCATTTGGTAGTGATTGGAATCTTGCTTAAAGGCAATAATTCAAATCTCCATGTGCCACACTTTTGAACGGATTACATTTCTTGTCAAACAGTTAACTCCAATCCCAATACATTATGTTGTATTGCTTCAACATAAGTCTTTAACTTTTCTTCCATGAGAATCTTTGTGTTGTCAATGGAAAACACATAAAGTCATGAAGCCTACTTGAAGGATTTTGTTCTTAAATCGAGTAATAATCAATTACAAGATTCTTTGATTCTAGGTCTTGTTATGCTTGTTGATTAACAACATGTAGTGGTTGATAGTCAATTGAAATGTTTGACATGTCAATTGATCCATCTTGTTGAGTAACATCATTCAGCAAGATTGACATCTCTCATCCAAGAAACTCCCAAATAATCTATCGTATGGGAAATAATTTTTTTCTAAAATTAATACATTTCCATCTAGGTGTTTGTATCCTATCTTGTTTTCATAAAATGTCACATCATTATTCAAAATGATTTGTTTCTACTTAAGATAATTCAATCTATACACTTTAAACTTATCAACATGTCCCATAAACAAGGATTTCTTTATTTTGCTACTCATTTTGTCACAATTTTGTTTTGGGACATGTATGTATATTAGACAACCAAAGACACAAAAGTGATTGACATGTGGTTTCTACTTGTTATACTTTTGTTCTAGAATGATTCTTTTATTCACACACATAGGCCCTTTGTTGACAAAATAATTTGAGGTATTAATTACCTTAAACTAAAGAAATGATGGGACTTTACTTGAAAACACCATGTTCTTACCTTTTCAACTATGGTGCAATTTCTCCTTTCTACCACCCCATTTTGTTGTGGAGTCAACATTTGGTTAGTTGTTTTTTGATTTCGTGAATTTGGCAATAGTCATTGAATGTTATAGGTATGCTCCCCTCCATGGTCTATTCTCAATGATTAATATATCCTCTCCCTTGTTTCACCTTCCATTAACTCTTTGAAGATCTTGAATTTAACAAAGGTTTCATTTTTGGCACACAAGAAATAAACCCACTTTTTCCAACAATATTCATTTGTGAACACCAAGAAGTACTTGATTTGTGCAATGAATCCTTCAATATTGGACCAACTAGATTTGCGTGAATAAAATACAACACATTTTTTACATGATTCATGTTTTCATGTGAAATTTTTTCACAATGATGCCTCCCCTTGCTAAACATCATTCACAAACTACTTTCAAAGATTCTATTTTTAGCATGCCAATGATTCTATTTTGTTTTGACAAATGTTTTAGCCTTGAGCAATGGAGGTGCCCATATTTCTTATGCCAAAAGTGAGTTTTTGCTTTTGTGACAACTAAGTTCACATGTGTTTTGACCTTTATTGCCTAATCTACATAAACCATTTACATGGTTTATAAATCTTGCATCAATGGTTTTTCTAGTTTTTTTATTGTCCAAAATCTAACATGAATCCCCAAGAAACATGTTTACATTCCTTACCTGCATCAATGATTTTATGGAAATGATTGATACTAAATTTAAGAATTGAAACATAGAGAACATTGGTCATGATTATTCCATCAATATGGACACTTCCTTTCCTGATTACATTCACTACTAGAAACTATGTTTTATTCCATTGAAGTTGATCACCCAACTAGTTGTTGAGTGGAAACATTAGTAGGGAACAACATCCTGGGTGAATTTGATCGTCAATTTCCAATGTAGTGGATGTTCAATGAGAAATTCCTATTGAATTACATTCCCATCCATGCACCATTGGGGACACAATGGGAGTAAGGTGGATGTGGACAATTTTTTTTTGTTTTATGAAATTCTCTTAAAAATTTGAGCTATTTTTTATGTTCATTCACACAATTTTGACTTAAAGTTTGAAACACTGTGGATCAATGTGAATGCATAATGGAAACTGCAAAGTGGAAATGCATAGTGGAAATGCACAATGGAAATTATAGAATGGTCATTGTAAATTGGAAATTGCAATGCAAAAATGCACAATGGAAATTGCATATTGGAAATGCACAATACATAGTGCAAATTGCATAATGAAATTCACATGCAATTTTACTTGTGATTGGATATATCTAATTTTTGACATGTTTTATTACAATGTAAAATGGTAGTTGGATGGCAAAGACTTTGGATGGTCTCCAAGGAAACCAGGGTTCAACCCTTGATACCAACAATTGTATTTTGGTCGTATGTCAACCATATATGGTTTGCATGCCATATGTTGATTGTATGTTGACCATACAATGACTATATATAGGTCATATGTTTAAAAAACATGAATAATAATAAATAATAAAATAAAATACTAACATCCAAAACCACTACATGTTGCATATATGATGAGCATAAATGCATAATAATGCATAGTAGAAATGCATGACCAACCATTGAACATGTTGTTGGGTGGAATTGCTAATGGAATTGTTGCCACATGACCCATTTCTTAGTGACATCCATTAGAACAAAGTCCTAAATCACTAAAATGGATTTCAAGATTTCCATTCAACAATGGGTGGAATGCACAATGGAATAGGATGCAATTTCTTGTAGTGATCGTGAGATTCACCCCTAGCACAATTCACCTAGCCTCTCATTTTGGAATTTATATTGGTGAGATTTTATGCAAACTAGTGACATGAGGGGATGCACCATTGCCTAGGTACCAATTTTGACTTCTACTTATACAATTGTGAAATTGTGTCAAGGCAACTTCCATGACTTTTGCATGATTAGAAATGTTTCATTGTCATTGTTTTTTTCCACCAAGTTTCTTGACTTCTCTTTTTCCTTTGAATCAACTAGAAGTTTTCGATCAAGATAGTCCTTGGCTAAATGACCTTTTCTGCCACAAACAAAACATGTCATGTTTTTTTACGCTTTATGTTCTAGCAATTTTGTAAATGAGGGTTTCCTTTTTTGGTCTCTTGGATTTGCCATTCATGCTCTTCAAACATCATAGTTTTGGTTGCATTAATATTGTACAATGAGTGCTTCTTCACCTCGAAGTTATTGGTCCTTCCATTCCATATGATGGTATTCAATGAGTTGTTTGGCACTTGCACTTGGGTGTAAGCAAGATAAAGTGAATAACTTGATTACCCTTTCAAAATTGGAACAAATAGATTTAAAATAACAACAAAACCCATTACAAGATTGTGGAACATCGAATATTTTCATTTCAATGATTAAATATGATATGTGTTTACCCTAATGTGCATCGATTTTCATATTTCAAACTGTAATAGTAGGTTTTAAATAGGTGTTTCAAAATACAAGTAGGTTTTCACGTCTACTTTTCATTGTGGGCTTTTGGTTTCAAGTAGGTGTCAAATAAGTTCTTATAGAAAGGAAATAATTTTTTTTTGATGACTTGTTAAAACATATGTTGATTTTCATTTCATAACTTATTACATATCAATTTCATTAATTTTTCTAACCAAAAAGTAGGTTTGAACACATTTTTTCAGTTGGTTTCAAATGTACCTTTAGTCTACTTTTAAAGTTCATTTAGTTTTAATTTTCTTAAATTAGATTATTATAAATTTAATAAAACCAACTAATGCTACTTGACACATACTTTCACCTAATTTGATGTTATTTTATGGTAGTTATATGAGAGGCGCAAGGTTAAAATGGAGATGTCTACTTTTTTTGGTATACTTTATCTTATTTTGACCCACTTTCAAAAGATGGCATCACATCCATAGTGGAAGATTTTAAATAATGTCTTCTTAACTATGAAGGAGTTCATTCAACAACAAGTTCACCAAGGTCTTTTCAGATATTGGTTCTCCCAACATAGCCAAGTAGTTTTTGAAGTCTCTTGCTTTTGAAATATATTTTTGAATGTTAGTGCCTTTCTTCATGTTGATGTTGCATAGTTGTTGCAACAAGAAATTGAATTGTGATGAATCTCTTGATTGAAATAAAACTTCAATGCTTGCCATGCCAAAACAAGGTTGGTGAATTTTACTACCATGTCCACCAAATTATTTTTAATTAACATAATCAATTCCACCATCACTTTGTTCTTGATGTTACATAGCATCAACTTTGTTATTTACACACCACTGACAACAATAGGAAATGTAAGAGGTGTTATAACATTTTCAATGATATCCCAAAGGTTCTCCTCTTCAAAATAATTTTCATCTTGAATTACCAAACATTGTAGTTTACAACTCCTTATAACTTGTTACTTCCTCCAATAGAAATGTCTTTACTATTGATTTAAACTTGAACCATTTTTACTGTTGTTGACTAGCACTCTATTGACTCACTCACTTTTCTTAAACTTGGGTTTAATACCATGTAAAATATCAAAATTGTATTAAAAAAGAACAAAGGGTTTAGTAAACATATTAGGAAAAGTAATGAATAAATATTGTGTAGCAACCATCACTGACCTTTTGTGAACTACTAATTTTACAAAGGTTCATTAATAGTTTAAAAGACTGCCTTTACATCAAGAGGTTCATTATGAACCAATTTCTACATGACCCATGAAGACTAAGTCCTTGTTGTCAATGTGTCGGTTACTAACCTGACGCAAAAGATAGTGGCTTTGAGTGTCATTAGTTGACAAGTAGGTGTAGTTATGAAACTTAGCGCCATTGCTAGGATCCACAAGTATAGAAGGTTTCATGAGGGGCACCACTTTATTCCGATGGCCTTGGAGGTGCATGGTGCCCTTGGGCGTGATATGGATCATTTCGTTAAAGAATGTGCCCATCTTTTTCATGATAGATGATTGGGAGGACATTTATCCTTGTCTTTTTACATTTAGCTTTTTAGGCAATGTGTTAATATTGTTCTTCAACATGCTTTAACCTCGGCTATAAAGAGGAAGACTACGTTAGTAGGTGATGCTTATTTTAGACCTCCCATTACTATTAGATCCCATGATTTGCATGTCAACAACATTAGAGGGGTTGTGGGTGAAATAGCTTCCTACCCATGAGAGGGATTATCTCTCTCCTTTTTTTAGTTCTTGTGGGCTGTGCGTTTTTTGGCCTTTCCTTTTGGTTTCCTTTGTGATGGTTCAAGCTATCGATCTTTTATTGAATTTTTGTATTTTCATTTAAAAAATAACTGAACTATATTTATAGAGGTCACCACTAGTTAAAGGTCAATGAAAAACAACCATAACCTAAAATATCTGATGTTTGAAACAAAATGTAGTTAGTCAGTTTGATAGAAGCATAACAATGAGTTAACAATAGAGAAATGTTTAGAAACTTGGGAACACAAAGGGGAAGTCAAAAGGGCTGTTTCAAGGGGGGTGAAAACAATTAACACCCTTTGTTGGATGTGATTAAGACTAATAAAGGCCAAAATCGGTACGGTGTTTTTAAGAAGGGATATTAGTCTAGGCCAAAAATAGTGGCAGCCAATTTTAGGAGTAGAATTTCCATGCAACCAATGAGAAGTTGTGTCATGGAGTGAAAGGGCCTCCTTTTTTTTTTCTTAAGATACCCACTTTCATAGGAAGAGGTATTAGCCCGGGTTGAAAATGATGGCCAAGAGTTTTAGAAATAAAAAATTCATGTAGCCAATGAGAAGGCTTAGCATGCCCTCAGATGGAACCCAACTTTTATGATTAGGGTGGGGATAGGGAGAGGTTTTTTTTTGGCCGGGGAGGTGGTGCTCTTCTGTCTGCACACAGTTGCACAAGCCTTAGTTGGGCAGTCAAAAAGATACTTTCTAAATTTGGAGTTAACTTACATTTGGAGGCCCTGTTGTTCTCTCCTGTGGTTTTCTCTTCTGATTTTATCCCTTATGCTTTTGCCAAGGTTGAATTGTACTATACTGTAGTAACATGGCAGCTTTGCCACTAATTAAATTATTTGTAAAAAGGTTGAAATTTTCACCCAAAAAAAATTCCAAAAATCAAAAAATTTGAGCAGGAAAATAGTGAATCTACTAGAGTATTATATTTTTCGACATGGAATCTTCACATTTGAAACTAATTATTTGAAAAACATATGTTGAAGCTTCCCTTTGTACTAGGTGGACATGCTCTCTTACCCTGAATTTTCTCACCGCAGAATTCATACACTAGGCATACTTATGCACAGAGCAGTCTCCCAGTCCTCTAATTCGTATGCTAGTGTTCCATTGAAAACCCTGATGGAAAAAAGCCCAAAAAGTAATTCATGCTTGTCCCAAAAAAAATTTGATTGCACTTCCATTGGTCTACTCATCCATGTGGTAATTGCAAAAAACTACACACATGTCCACTTTTTGACATTTTGCAAGATAACTATGCAAACTGATCATTCAAGTTCATCTATCTTAGTCATTCTCTGGATAGGCTAGCATCAAAGTTCTTGCTGATGATAAATAGGTCATCAAGGAAGGAAGCTGGTCCTGAAAACATTATTATAGCACTAGTTAGCTTCATTTTCTTGTTTGGAATTTTGTCAGGATCGTCCCTTCTTTGGAACCTGAAGACATTAGTTAAATCAATCTTCCAAAATTTTTACAGAATCTACAGAGGTGGGAGAGAACTAGATCACCGTCTTACAATTAAAACATACGTGATGTCTGTTTTATACTTTCATGCAGCCAAAGTGTTGAGGCTGATTCAAAGCTGGAGAGTACTAACTGAGTGCCGTATAAATAAATGATAATATTATGGTGTTAGAATTGGTGTGCAGCAGCCAGCAGTAGCTGATAAGTTACTAGAGAATTGTGCCTTATGGCTTTGTGTTTCCAATTATGGGAACCCGCAGCTAGCCAGCCAGCAGCAGCTATTTGGGGAAGAGGGCTCATTGATGAGTTTCAAAATGTCGGTCAGATCTATGGCGACGTGATCCTGACGCTTTGCTTAAATGCGTTAATTGGGTTGATCTCCCCTCAAATGCTGCCTAGAGCCTCACACAAACGGTTCATGATTGTAGTAGTAGACTTACTTGCATTTGAATCTGACAATTACCCACTCCTTGGATTCAGAGCTTTTCCCATTCCCCCCTCTCCCTTCATCCAATTCCTCTTATTATTACTAAGTACCTCCTTATTCAAATTTATCTGTTTGCTTGTGTGTTGAAGTACTACTACAAACTAACCAAATGAAACCCCACAAATTCTTATTCAAATGAATGTGTTTACTTGCTGCTTGAGTGTCAAAATAATTAGTAGGCACAAACTACAATTAGTAGGCACAAACTAAGTGAGCTCTCATGGTTCTTATTCAAACAAATCTGTTTTCTTGCTGCTTGATGTAGAGTAGTACTGCAGTACAGGGGCAGCTTTAAACACATGTCTGTTGAATAATTAATTAGTTTTGAAGATTCCATGTAAAAAAAAAATACTATTTTCAATATTCCGAAAGACTTTGCACGTATTCTTTCACAAAAAAATATTCTTTGAAATTTTTCATTTTCGAAAATTTGAACATTTTGCAAATAATATAATTAGTGTTGAAGCTGTCAAGGTACATACTACAGTATGCACCAATGTTGGACAAATATCACCTTTCTCACCAAACCTCCCTTGTATACATGGATTGGGAGGTTCTTTCCAAAGCATCCACTGAGGGGCCAGAGTAGATATCAGTTACATGTTTATGGGTTGGTAGTGTAAAACAAAGAAAAGAGAAAACAAATGTCAAAACATGCAAACATTCATTCAATCATTATAAGGGTTTCACCAAATACCAAACATACATTTCTAATGTAAAATGTGAGCCTTGATTTGGCACATTACAAGGTGACAATGCAAGCATTGGAGTTCAATCAATATTAAAGGGTGATCATATACTTCATGAATAAAACATATCAAGAATCATGGATACATGTCCCAATTTTGCAAACTCATTGATATGACCTTCAACCTCATTGTGATCTCAATGTAAAGAACATCTAAAAGATTTTTAGCCTCAGCAAACCCATTCTCATCCTAACATCCTCCATTATTTCAACACCTACACAAGGATCATTACATCAATTTTTAATGGAAAGTACTAAGAAATCCAAGTTTTTTACACCAAGTTGACATTGATGAGGATCCCTAGAATAGAAAACATTTTCTTTGTTTCAATTTGACTACCATACATGCTTCAATTTTCTTTTGTTAAATATACAATTGTTGGAAATTGCCTTCAAGCTTTGACCACCATGAAGGTTCACAATTCCATCCAATGGCACATTGAACATTTGAAAGCATGAATATTGAACCATTCAACTTGCATTTAGACATATAACCTCAAATAAGTTAATGTAAAGCATGTGACATGCCTCAAGGTTCGTCCCAAGGTATAAGTAGTAACTCTACAAAGTGATAGCATCCTCCCCCCCAAACCTAGGGCATGTCCCTTAACTTCACACATTAGGACAAAAAGGTCTATAAAAGCTCTAATATGAGATTAAAATAAAATTGCATTCATGAATAGTTATTAATGAATTCATTTGCACACATTAAACAATGCATATGGTTAATGCCAATGGAATCAAATTCAGTCAAGGACTTGCTTTAGATTCACCTTAGATTCACACTTCCCAAACTTGAAAAAAAATCACCTTCTTCCTTTTAGTTTATTTTGAAGTTGTCCACAACATTCATGCATGCACTTAAATATAAAAATGGTTAAATTATTGGGGATCATAAAATGAACTCCCAAAACTTGGACACGTAGTAGATTTATCTTTAAAATCATCATGTCATTGGGCCTATCTTGGACCTAAAATTTGAACTATCTACAAAGTCACCCATACAAGGGACGAACATTCAAACTTAGCATGAACTTTTATGCCCACAACATAGAAGAAAAATAAACAAACTTGGAATTGATGTTGTTGCACAAATAACAAACCTCAAGTTTGGGTGCAAAACCTAAAAGTGACCTTGCACACAAAATTTGAAAAAATAAAACCTTAAAACTGAAATTTCAAATAGCAAAACCTTGGAAAAGTTAATCACAAAGAAACAAACCTTGCACAAAAGTTCAAAAATAGAACCTCCACACACACAATGAAAACTCTAAAAAATGAAGACAAAAAAGCCTCCACACAAAAATGAAAACCTTGTTGCAAACCTCAACAATCTTTATGGAAATGCCCACATACACCTTGGGGTTCAGAAGTTGGTGTACACAAAAAACTTCCTTGACCACAACTCCCACTATGGATTTATTTTTTTTCCCATGTGACCCCATTATAATATTAAATTATTCATTGTTCTTCCAATGGTGTAAATGAGGCCCAATTTGGAAAAGGTTTGATCCCTCAAAGCTTGTTCCAAGGTTGTGGGACAGTTCATTGTGTGAGATTTCACATTTCCAAAAGTGATAGTGCATTTTGAAGTTTTAGGGAATCCTTTTGCATTTTCACACGCTTCCTTTTCAAAATGAAAATTGTATTTGGGGGTCTCCCTAGCTTTAGTCCTAGATCATTTCCTCTTTGTTTTATTTCAACCATGGTTGTGGACCCAAGGCCAAGGTCATGACAACATGTGCAAATTAAAAAACCATTTTAATTCAGGAAATTTTCTAATGGTGTGAAAAAAAAAGTTTCATTTATTTGTTCAAAATAATTTTCATCCTTAAACACCTCTTGTTCTAAAGGTTTTTAAGAAAATCCTTGAAAAACGTATTTAAATTTGGGAGGATGTAACATTAACACATTTAAATATGATTTTTTCTAAAATCCTAATTGATAATTTTTTTGAAAAATGTAATTATTGAAAATTCTAAAAGATAAAATTGACAAAAACTTCGTAAAAAATAGTTGGTAGAAGCTTATAAAAAAATGGTGAAAGTTTCTTCTAGCAGAAGAATACTTGGTGAGCTTATAAAAAACAAAGTTGGTGGAAACTTTTAGAAGTTTATAAAATATTTAATTAACAATTTTTTAAAAAAAATTAATGAAGTTTTAAAAAGTTCCATTGAATAGCATAAATAAAGATTCACCTGTTAATGTTGTCAACATGAGCTGTCACCCTTATACTCCTAATCCATTTCATGTTTAGCATGCATCATGCCTTGTTCAACTAATAAAGTATCAAGCTTTTGTTTATTTTCAAGTTCATAATTTGTCAAATTCATATTGTCTTCTTCAAATTGTATATTTGTCTTGTCCTTGACACCCCTACTCCAACAATATCATAAGTATTGCGCATTGTTTCATGCACAACAGTTAAAATAGCTATGATCATCCATGCAATTTTTGGTACAAAAGTCTTGAGGGTTAGAAGAAAGACTTTTGAATCATATGTAATAATGATATTAATTGATGAAACATGTTCAATATGATCCCTAACAAATTCAAGTCCTTAATAAACTAAGGATCCAACATAAAAACAAATTGGTTGTGAGCATAGAAAGCATGAAGAATTTTATGAAACCAAAAAAGGGTTTTAGAAGATTGTTTACTTACTTTCACATGTTCAAATTGAATGTGCACTTGTCCAAATACTTCACAACGTCAACATTTCCTTGCAACTCAAAGTTTTTGCTTGACAAGACCATGGGAAGGTCTCTTTTGCTCACTTGAAAAATAAGGCAAGGACAATGACCATGATTGCAAGAAACATGCAATTTGAAATTGTTGTTCCAACTTGTATAGTAGAAGACAACAAAAGGGGCCAATACCATGATGAACACAAAGTTCAATTCCTTTACAACTTGAAAACACATAGTACCCACATAGGTTTCCCCCAAAAACCTCTAGAATGAGGGGGGAAAGATCAACATGAAAGGAAACAAAAGTGAAGGGCGTGTTACCTAAGCATGCAATGGTGATGTTGATGGCACACACACAACAAACACAATAGATGAATTCTTTTTGTAAACCTAGTTCATTTACATGGTTGATACACAACCAAAATCATTTACACAAGGTTGTGTAAATGTATGGGAAAATGACTTAACTATCAAGGTGTAAGTGTAATTAAAAACACAGTCACGATGGATAATTTAAGTGCCAAAAAGTTGGGTGTGTAAATGTAAATGATTTGCATAGTTTTACATGCTTATTACACTTACACACATAACATTGATATGCACTAGCCACTTGGGCTCCTTTATCTTTATTCAAATGAATATGTGTGCTTGCTACTTGTGCACAATGTGTACTAACTGTTTGGAGTTGTATTTGAAATGAATTTGTTTGCTTGTTGTTGTGTGTAATATATATTCTCATCATGTTGACTCAAAAAATAGAAAAAACCTTGACATATGTTGAAGTTCACCTTTGTAGGTCTTTGTTATTAGCTGAACAATGTTAACCTGCCAAACTAGCAAATATAATTCTGACTTGACACTTGAAGAATTGTGAACCTTCAATGCTGCCAACAAAGCTCATTGGATCTGTGACATGGCTTGGAAAGCTTGGCTAAATGAAGTTGAAAAAGTTGGGCACCTGAATGACCTTTTTGGATGGTGAGAGCTTTTATATTTCATGGGTCTCCAATCCTTTGTTGGAAAACATTCATGTGTCCAGGTCAATCAAACCATTTCTTTTCACAATTTGGGTAATTCATAACAAGATTTTCTTCTTGGCTGGCCATAACTGGATCAATGATATATATTTCAATTTCTAATGTTTTTATCATTGGCTAACATCCCAAGAGCGATTTAGCATCAAATGGTAATAAGTTTTTAGAACCTGTCTAAATAGTTGAAAAAACTAGTTAAAAGAATGCTATCAAATTAAAATTGGAGTTCAAATGTCCTGAAAAAAAATCAACTATTTTTTGAAAATTTGGCATTTTTCCAGGAAAATGGGAATGTTACAATAAAGCATTGTCTTGCAATTTTATTTTTGACATTTTGGCAAAATTTTGCACAAGAAAAATGTTGAACTGGATGTGTATATTTCTAACAGCCCCTAGTAGGATAGTTTGGCCATGTAGCCATCTAATATATTAAAGCTACATGTCTGTCTGTCTGTTTGTCCGGGTAGTTTCCAGGCATTGCCTGGACCTTTGTTTTTTTGTTTTTTGATGGGTTTTGTTTTTTGTGTCAGTTAAACTGCCTGGACCTTTGTTTTTTTTTTTTTTTT
>Ga0209611_10004533_pt1 | contig 23717 bp, 17 predicted proteins | sample S1TSphgellanicum_3_FD_187693 | JGI IMG/M metagenome (GOLD analysis project Ga0209611, IMG submission 187693) | Host-associated microbial communities from peat moss isolated from Minnesota, USA - S1T2_Fc - Sphagnum magellanicum MG (SPAdes) (version 2) | ecosystem: Host-associated > Plants > Peat...
AATTTTGTTTTGTTCCCCCTGTTACTATATATAATTAGATTACAAATATAAAAAAATCAATGCTACATGTTTGGCCTTCAAAAAACAACACAATTTGGGTTTGTTTCAAAATACCATGCAGATACATACACAAAAAACCAACACAATAAAACTTGAAGAAACAAAACACAAGGAGAAAGCAATAGAGAAAAAACCAACAAAATTAGTTTGTTTCAGATTCCCTACAAATGATACATAATAGCCAACATAACAAAACTTGAAAAAACAAAACACAAGGAGAAAACAATAGAGAAGAAAAAAAACCAAAAAAATTTTACCAAAAAAAGGGCAAGATCATAACACAACAAAATGCAACATGAATGCAACAACATCCATGAACTAGTGAAAAGGAAAGATAAATAGGAATAGACAAAATTTTGATGCTCCTTCTAATCATCATCATGATGGTGTTGGTACTAGATAAACAAAAAGTTAGGTATATGTTATAGGAATAAAAATGGGGCCCTCATTGCTTTCTCATAGTTGCCATGCCTTCACCACTCATTGCTTCATGCTTTTGTTTGTTTCCCTATTTCTCATCTTTCCTTGCAACTAAGTTTTCTCAAACTCTTTTCACATATCCTAAGATTTTTTGGTGAAGGGACAAGTTTTATGAACACCTATTGTTGCGTGTTGTACATGATGTGCAAACCAACAAAGTTGTCTCTGTGCAAGAACAAAAACCTTTCCCTTTCCCATCCTTTGTGTGTGCATGTGTGTATCTCTTTTATTGCATTCGTTGCTAGAAAGTTGTTTTACAAGCAATGTTATTGCAACTATGGATTTTCCATCCAAGAAGCAACATCATCATGGAATTTTAAAGTGGATGAGAATTGGGGCAAAAGGACAACTAAATGAACTTATTGCACAAGATTTGCAAGAACTTCATAATCAAGGTGTTTTTCCAATACTTCAGAACAAAGGAGAAATTAAAGGAAAAAACTTTTCTTCAAAGTTTTGAGAATTATCCTTGTGCACCAATGCAGTGTTGCAATTTCTATTACATAAAGGGTGGACACTTAGATCATTTATCAAACCTATTGTTGATCCTAGTAAGATGATCGATCAAGCTTGACAACTAGTTTATGTTTTGAGAGCCAAAGAAACTACAAGAGACTAATTCAAGCCAACATAAGAATGTAAATGGTTTCATCACCACTTGTGCAAATTGCCATTCAATGTTGTTTGCAAGCTTCGTATCATGACATTTCAATCAAGCACAGTCCATACAAAGCTATCTTGAAAAGAATATCATTCACCCCTTCCTTTAAATCCTCTTATGTATTATTGGTCCTTGTTGGGGCAACTCCTCTTCCCCTAAGCTTACAATATCCAAATTTGGGTCATTAATTGCAAACATTTCTTGAGTTCGATTCCTATTATTCTTTTGGGCAAGGGTTTATGACTTCTATTCCTTCATCAACTTTACTTTTTCATGACCTAAATAACATCAACATGATTTCCCTAGGTTAGTTTTTGGTCACAACTAGAAACATCAGATCACTATAATTGGATAATAATTTAAGAAATATACATACCTTTGAAACTCAAACTCAAATTGAAATAGAAATTATGTATAGGTTATTTCATTTTGTTCAGTTAATAACTATTGGAGAAATTTTGGGAATTGCACAACACAAGGAGTTGTCTATTCATGAAGCATCTAAATTTGTGTTGCTCGCATTGTTTAATTAGTTTACTATCCACTAGACGAAATAACCAAATTGATTATAATTGTTACGACCCTAACCTTGGGCTTGTGACCAAAGTTAAGGCGTATTGGAGGGAATGAGCTAGGAGAGTGTCCCTAGACTGACACACACTCTCACAACTGTGGGAGAGTGAAAGGGAATGAATCCCAACTCTCCCACATGGGAGTGGATTCCCATTTTGGAAGTTGGAGTCCCAATTTGTCCTAAATGTTTTAGACAAGATATCAAAAAGTAAAAAAACTCCAAATTGGATTTCCAATATGTCATTGGGAAGGTCTTGAAATGTAAATATCGAAAATGCTTTCATGTTGCCCATTTGAATTTGTGTAGCACAAGTTATGGGCAAAAGAAAGGTTGAGAGTCAAACTAGCAGTTCGACTCCCGACCACTAAAACCCAAGAAAGTGATATCAAATGAAGTTTGATCGAGACATGCAATATGGTGTTGGAAAGATTTAAATGCGGGCTACAAGATAAAGTGTTCATACATCCAAAACAAACTTGGAATTAGGAAGATATAAGGCTCTAAAGTGGTAGGACAATAGGAGTCCCAATTTCGGGATTCCCACTTGGGGGTCGGGTGGGATTCCCGACCAGAAAAACCATTTCCTTGTAGCCCTCGTGACCAATCACAAATAATATTATAAGGGGGAAAGTAGTGCCTCTTCCCAAAGGTCCAAGTTGAGTTAAACTTATGTTTGAGTTAGGTCGGGCTACGTCCCATTGCACCATTAACTCCAACTTGTACTAACCGCCTTCTTTACTTGGTTGTGCAGGTTGATCTTCACTTGAACTTTCACTTGTGAGTTTGTCTTAGTTTTATTCCAAAGCTTTGGCACACCCCTTTTTCCTTTGTGCTAGGAGTTAGGAGTGTGCCTTCGATTTGTTTTTTTGTTACAAATTCGAGACTTAGGTAGGGTAGTTACCCTCGATACCACTTGACAAACCTAGGGGTGCATCACTTACCAACATGCCATTCAAGTGTCATTGTAGCAAATATACTGAATTTCAGAAAATTAAGCTTTGTTACCTTGACTATATAATTTCTTGATATCTTCATTGAGATCGTTAAATTTTTTTGACTCTATAATTCCCAAATTTTCTTTACACCCTAATTGACAAAAGTAAAACACACACATGAAGATGATGATGTCGCAACATTCCAAGAGATCGTGAGCCTTCTTCTTCCAACACTTCAAAATAAAGAAACTCGCCAAAAAATGAAAGATCACTTATAGACCCATTAATAAAGGTCAAACTTAAATATTTGTGGTGTCACATAGCAGCCAATGAGGCCCCCAACTCTTTTAAACATGAGGTTTGCATCATTACAATCATTGTGATGAGTTTAAATTATGGGAATAGATGTATATGCTACTAGACTAGAAGTTACTACTACCTTAGCTTTCTTTAATAAATTACATTGGCATGTCGACACTTTGGTTCAACAATCTTAGGACAAAAAAACCAGAAGAAGAACTAATAATTCTTAACACTTGCCAAGTTGTCTAAGAACACCATCAAAAACTGCATCTAAACTAAATATTTGCATTTTTGACATAAAGATGAAAACAAAGAAGTACAAATATGGTGATACTTGGTTCAAAGATTCATCAAGCCAACAAATAACACGAATTAGACTGCCTTCCCCAATGTAATCCTTCCCAATGTAAGCTTACATTCTTTTCTTTTTCCTTGGGATTTGGTAAGGCTTTCCGCCAATAAACTCTTGGGTAGTCAAAGCCAATGAGTTCCATGTCAATTTCACCTTGCTACAAGAAAATTATGGAGGCTTGAAGTCATGCTTTTGAATGAATCTCTAGTGTAAAAAAACACCTCATCTTTTTCATTAGTATTCCCGTCACCAATAGTAGCCCCCTCAAGCATGAGCCATTTTTTGAATCCTATTACATTGTTTGGGAAGGTCAGCTGGCCACTTGATATCTCTAAAATGGCAAGTACATTATGTTAACAAGATTTGTAAAAGAGGAAGGTGGTGATTGTAATTCCCTACTTTGCTAAAAAAAGTGATCATCATATGGGATGTGATGCAATCTTCATATAATAACAAGCCCATAGTTTTGAGCAGTTTTGTGATATGAAGATTAATCTTAGATCAAGTCAACCATATATTGCATTTTGTTTAATAGATATTATTTTATTACATCAATGTATGAAGAATCCATGTAAAGTATTTAAACAAGTCTATTTGTATGTGTTTGTAGTTTATAAACCTAAATCTCATACTATGTGGTTTGATCCTAATGCAAATACATAGGTGCACATTTGTCACAAGCTATGAATTGGCTAGCACGAATGAAAATATGTTTAAGGGTGGGCCAAGGCTTATACTATTTACATGTGTCATCTCAAACTATAATCATCCATTGTGATATCAAAGCAAACAATATTTTATTGGATAAAGATTTGAATCCAAAAATTGCCAATTTTGGCTTAGCAAGACTAATACGAAAAGGAAGAAATGAAATCATGACCCAAAAATGTGCTGGTATAGTGTATGTAAATCAAATTGAGTCAATCCAATTTGTCTTCTTAAGATGAAATTATTAGTTGTATGGCATGACAGTTACAATTTTTTAAGGAATATGAAAATGAAAATAATGAGCAAAGACATTAATTGGAGGGGATTGAAAAATACCACCAATTGATATTTGGTTGCTAAAGTAGAATCACAAGAATTTTTTTTAAAAAATCTATTGCTTATATGTATGAACTCAAGATAAAAATTCATGGAATCATTATCACATGATTAGTAATTGGACTAGTAGGTGCATACAAAAATATTAAATAGGTGTAAGGTAATCCAAAAGTTGTATCTTGTTATAAGTTTTATACTAACTTTATTAAACTTCGTGTGTATATTTTTTGTAGTGGTTACTTAATTCCTGAATACATGCTTCATGGCCAATTGAGTGATAAAGTTGATGTATATAACTTTGGCATTTTACTTCTTGAAATTATAAGTGGGAAAAAAAATCAAGATCCCACTCAATATGAAGATGAAATATATTTGCTCACATGGGTATGTGAATCATTTTCAATATTTTTTGGATATTCATACAATTTTCATAATTTTAAATTAATTTTGATTATAGAAACCATTAAAATAATTGAATAATATGACATCATTACACAAAAGCTTAAATTAACTTTTGAAATTTCATTGAAGACTAATATTGTTTAAACGTAAAATTAACTATTCAAAGTAACTAATGTAAAAGTTTGATATGAAAAATAAATTTCTTTGCATCATCATTATGAATGGTGTTGTAATATGGTTGTGAACATTCAAGATTAAAGCACCAATGTCGAATGAATTGTCCTGATATAGATTTTGTAGTGACTCCTTGCATTAGAAGAATTAAATATACTCCAATAATATATCATTACAACATAGAAGAAGAGACATCAAAGCATTCACTAATTGGTTATTGCAAAAAACATTTACACCAATATGATAAAATTGAATATGACTTAAACTTTTTTATATTGTAGGCATGGAAATTGCATATGATGAACAATCTTATGGATCTCATTGACCCAAGACTTTAATATAGTAATATTGAACGTTTTGAAGTGCAACGTGTATTGGAGACTGCCATTCTATGTGTACAAATTTTTCCAAAAAAATGTCCAACCATGTTTCACGTAATGGCAATGTTAACATGAGATGCAAATATTGTAATTTCTAATGATGAAGACAACAACCTAGACTAGGCTACTTAACCTAGGTTAAATGGCCTAAGTATCATAAGTTGCAAGAACAAGGACTTGAACTTTTCACCTCCACTTTGGGGTTCAAGTCTTCATCCATTGCAATACCACAACTTTTCATACTAAGTATATTAAACAAAAAATTATAAAAATAAAAAACTTTAACCTCAAATTAAATTAAACCACCTTAAATTGATATAGGTCAATCTATTTAGTACCTACCAACTTAGCTTAAATTAACCTAGGCCTCTTTAGGTTAACTTAGGATTAGTAAGGTTAACTTAATTAACTACAAGACTAGCTTAGGTTAACCTACGCCTCCCTACACAATTTTTTTAAAACTTAGTCTAGTCTAACTAGGATTATTTAAGTTCTAGGCTACCCTCAAATTAAGTTAGGGTAGACCTAATTAGGTTAGACCTAAATTAAACTAGGCTAATTTAGGCTATACATAAACTATGTGAGTCTAAACATGGTTAAAGATAATTATTTTAAATAATTTTGGCTAAAAACAATCATCTAGGTTAAACATGGTTAAACATTATTTTTAACATAATTATTTAAGTTAAACATGGTTGAAAATTATAAATGTGGGGCTAGACTAATATAATTTATATTTATAGTAGTGATTTAGGTTGAACATGGCTAAATTGATATAAATGAAACTAAACAAAAAAATTATGTTAAGCATGGTTAAACAATGACAAATTAAGCTAAATTTGAATATTTAGGTTATATTTGGCTAAATTTGAAATAAAAATAAACTTCATTATTAAACCAATACATGGTTAAATCTAGTTAAATTGTGATACAGTTATAAATGAAATTAAGTTATTTAAACTAAACTTGGCTAATAAAATTATTGGTCCTATATGATTGTAATTATTTATTTAGTCATTTTTGTTAATTACATGAGTCATGAAGTTAATTACTAGTTATTAAAGACATTTTTAGTCATTTCTTTAATCATGTTGGACATTGTAATTGCATAGGACAAGTTGTAAAAAACATGTTTTGACATTATGAACACTTTTGACCAATCAATAAATGTAATTTTATTTAAATTAATGTTATGGATTATGAAGTTGATTATTAGTTATAACACCTTGTTGACACATGGCATGCCACATCATCATCATTAAAAATCACTAAAAGAAAAAGGCCAATATGTGACCAATGCATTTACAACTAATTGTAACTATTTGGTTTTGTAACTAATTTTTTGTCCTTTGTGACTAGTGTGACATCATGTTAACATTAATTGAGTTACCTACAACTAGCTTGGGATTAGTCTATAACTAAATGGGTTTACATATATATATGGGTTAGATTTATCATCTAAGAGTAGCCTTCTAAAGTCCCATTGATCACAAACGAAGTGGTGTTTAGTTGCAATCAACATATGTCTATATATATCCGTTATAATAATAATTTGATTTATGATTAAACTTAATATTCACAGTATTTTTATTGTAATTAAAATCATTGATGTGATTATTGTGATTATACTAATTTCATTACATTAAATTACTTATAATTTCAAATAAATTAAATGTATTCCAACATAAACTATTACACTAAATATTTTTTATTTTAAAATAAAAAATCAATATGTAATTATTATATAATCATAATAATTACTTTATTTATACATTAATTATAATAGACACATAATTTAGGATTCAGCTTAAATATTCACAATTTTAATTTTTAATATTTTAAAAATAAAAATATTAGTTTTTTATAATTATAAGAATTACATTCCATTATACAAGAATATTTAATTATGTATTTACAATATATAATTGTTATTACGTCATAAAAGTTTAGAATAATTTTATTACAAATTTTAAAAAATAAAAATAAATTATTATACTTGTTATTTATTATTGCTTACATAAAATGAATAAATAATAATACAACATAAATTTTCACATTAATTAAAACGATAGTTCCCAATCATAAAAAATAACTATTGTATTCATAACACTTATTTTTTAATAATAATAATAATAAATTATATCATAATTGCAAAGTTATGTCCTATAGTTAAGATTTTTATTTCAGAATTTTAAATTAATCTTAAAATAATGAGCAAAGTTGTTGTAATTACTATATTTTAAAAAAAAGATACACTAAAATAATTGTATGTATTATTCATTATTTATTTATTTACAATAAATTGTTAATACAAGAACATACAATTTTATATTAATAATAATTATTCCATAGTGACATAAAATCATTATAATTACTTAATTTATTTGTAAATTAGAATTAGAATACTTGAATAATTTATTTATTATTAAAATTTATTATTATAAATTTAGTTCTTATTTAAGTTTTTAGAATTAATGTTATGACTATAACCACATGGATTTTAATATAATAAACTAAAATATTGATTTCTTGTAATTACTTGTTCATAATATATCACTTTTATAAATAATGATAAACGATTATATTTATTAATTATAAGTTACACTAAATAATTATTGTTACAACATATGTTTTTATATTATATAATGTTTATTCTTACAGTAAAATAAATAAATTACTATAATTAATGTTACATTATTCTAAAATCATTGTAATTATTTTAGATAAGAATTAATTATAATAATTTCATAATTATTTTATAATTGAACATAATTATTCACAATCTGTAAATTATAACTTTAAATCTGAATTAAAATTTTCAAAAATTATAATGTAGTTAAAATAATTATTGTAATGATTATATATATAATAAATTTCTGTAATTACTTATCAATGATAAATATTTTATAGTTATATTACAGTAATTAAAAATATATTAATATATGTTTAGCAAATTATTGTATTCATAGTTATTAATTACCACTGGAAAAAAAACATTTATTTGACCGATAACAAATTTTAAAATAATAAATGTAATTATATAATAATTATAGTAATTATTTTATTTCTAATTTAAAATAAATAATTTGTGTAGGAGTTTATTTTCTAATAAAAATTATTATTTCATTATTTTAAAATTGGAAATAGTTATTTATAATAATAATTTTAAAATTATAATATTTAAAGAATTTCTACATTAATTATATTATTTATAATTCGATTAGATGTTTGAAAGTTTTTAAAAAATTAAATATATAAAATATTTATTTATCTATGAGTTATGTATTGACAAGTTGTGAATAATTAAATAACTAGTTAATTAAATATTAAAATTTTATTAGTTGTTTAAATAATTGATAATAAATACTTAATATTTGTAGTGTATAGTTTATAATTAAAAGATATGTTAAATATAATAATTATTAATTAAATGGTTATTTAATTATCTAATGAGCCATGTATTTGAATTGTTTAAAAATTTAAAAGCTAAGGAAAAAGGCACAAAAAAAAATTTTGAAGTTACAACTTAGTTTGTGAAGAAGTTGCAACTTCAAAACTTATCCCAAATTATTTACTCTCCATTCTTAGTTTGAACATTATATAAACAAAGGGTGTGATCATCTAATTTCACATTAAAAAATGTGTGCACATGGGATGAGCCATTCAAAAGGCTGAACCCAAAACAAAATAAATAAATTATGCACAATTTTAAATTACCTACTTCCTCAACCTACTTATCTACTTAGTTAAATAGGTGTTTAGTTTGACCTACCCAATTAAGTTGACCTATGTACTTACCTACCAAAATACCTATTTATATGAATAGGTATTTAGCCTAGGAAAGGACGTACCTACCTTTTTTTAAAATTTAAGTATATAGGTAGGTATTTAGCTTGAGTTTGTATGCACCTACTTATGTGCCTACCTACGTAGCTACCAACATAATATTAATATTTTGTATTAAATTCATTTTAAAATGCCACATGGCATATTTACATTGGGCTACATGTCATAATATATATCATCCAAACATGTGAATTGAGCATCCTAGATTATTTCAAAATAATATTATTATTTATTTTAAATAATTAAATATTGAGACTCGTGGTAACCATCATTTGCCTTCAATAATGTCCAAAATAGTCGCATCTTAATTGCATGTGATAATACATAATCAATGGAGTCAAAGAATGAACTTGTATTTGTTGATTTTTTCATTGATCCAATATTTTTGTCATTTGCGACCAATATCACATGCAACTTGTCCAAAGCAACTAAGGGGATTTTAGTCGTAAATGTCACTTGCGATTAAAATTTAGTTGTAAAAACCAACTAAAAATAAGTGTTTTTCTTCTAGTGAATTAAGTCACTATTAATTGATATTAGTCGCAAAAGTAAATTATATTCTAAATTCTTAATTTTAAATCATTCAAATATATTCATATAAATTCAAAAATAATATTATTATATTTACCCAAAAATTGAACAAGTTGTCATATTGACTTAATCATGATGCCATATGGTATTTTGATGTCCTTTGAAACTACATAGTAATTTTTGTAACCAAGTAGCTATAAACGTAGTCGAAAAAGACAATAGTTGTTTTTTAAACAAATCACAAAACCCAAGATGTGTTGTTTCATAAAAACCAAATTGCAACTATGATCATTACTTATTTTTACAAATTCTCAAGTCAAGAAATATTATTTAATAATGTTGAAACTGTGTGATGTATTTGTAACATAATAAATGTGTTACACATGATAACATTTGGTTGAATTTGAAATGAATCTTGATCATAAAGTATTTAAAAACACTTATTAAAGATTGTAACCAATCTTTCTAGGGATAATAATGAAATGTAACCAATGTAAAACTAGTTTGAATGACCAAGATCACAATCTAACAAATGAACTCAAGTTTGTCGTTTCATGATTAAAAATGTTTCCTTCAACATGCATTATTAATTTTTTATAACTTATTTTCACCCATTGGTCAAGGAGCCAAGGGTGTTGTATTTCTAAAAGGACTCATGGAATTTTTATTTTTTTTTATACATGAACTTTTATTGTTTGGAGTCTTAAAAGGTCCACAATTTTTCACTAAACTAGGTTAATTATATTTTTCAAGAATCTATATTACATATAATTGATTAAGTCTAATAAAATTTTCATAATTTTTTTTGTAAAAGATCATTTTTTTCATTGATATCATTTGATATTAAAACCTTAGTTACACCTTCAACTAAATTCATACCATCTTTCTTTTTTGAAATGAATGTGTTATATTAATTTTAAATTAAAACATGTTTCTATATGAATATAAAAAACCTCAAACATTAGAACTTTTATATTCATTCAATTTGGTTAAGGTTTAAATTTCACAACATAATATGATCATGTAATATAAATACCTAGGTTGGATCACTTTAACATGATCATTTCCTACACTTTTATGCAACCACATTTTTCATCCACTCCTTAATCCTAGTTTTAATCTTTAGTAGTTGTTGTCTCCCAATTAAAAGTTGAATAATGTGTGTGGCAATTGGTTGGCTACAAAATATGTTTTGGAATTAAGATGTGAATAAAGGCATGATCACTTTGGAGGTTGTGTTGATAATGTTTCTTAGTGGTTGCAATGGACATACATTGCACATGCAAGGTGAAAGTAGGCAATGATTTGTAGGAGAAGGCAATTTTGGTGTGTGATTGAAGTTAATTACAAAAGGAGGAGGAACCCAAAAGAAGTAGATGCAACCTCTAGTTACCACAACTCCTTCAACTTTGATCCTAGTGGTTGGACATTCTCTTCATAGTAATAATAACCACAATGATCAAATGTGTTTGCTATTCTTCCAATTGTTTAATGCGACATAGTCAAATTATTATAGGTTTGAAGTTTTCTTGGGTGGTCGACATGTTGAACATGTTTGCATGGATGTGAGTGTTGAAGCTTTGCATGGAATTGGAGATGCTACTGGATGGGATTGGCTACCTAACAATGATAATTTCTAGAGAGGTGGTGATGGTGAGCATGTGAACTTTTGAAATTGATTTAAAATAGTGATGACGATCAAACCCTTCGATTATGAAAAACTTGTGCGGTAGATGTTTTGATGGTTGTGACGATGATGGTGGGTGTTAACCCAAATTTTCATTTTATGTACATAGTAACTAATTGTTACTAATTGGTAACCAATGAAGCAATACTATTTTGAAGACTATTTTTGTTATTATGGCATAATAGGTAATCAATTTGTTATGATAATCGATAACATGTCTTTTGATGAACCAATCTGTTGAATTAACTAGTAATGGGTTTGTTAAGTTAATTGATAATTGGTATGTTAGCATAATCTGTTGTTGACATGATAGGTTTGTGTTAAACCTATGGCAAGTAATGTTACGATTCAATTTTGAATCAATTGATTATTGTATTAATGTTACCCATATTTAATAACATGTGACCTAACAAGTTATTGATCTTAATAGGTTGTTAAATCTATAGGTTATTTAACTTAACATGTAATTTGACCTAACTTGTGACTTAACCTAATCAGTTATAAAATTAACAAGTAACATTATACTAGTTAATAGATAGGTTGACATGTAGTTAGTCAATTGATAGTTTAAGTAATAAGTTAATAGAATAAATAGTTGGATAGGTAATGAAACAAGCTGCCATTTTGAGTTTTTTTGGATTCTTAATTTTTGTACTGGCCAATGATTGTTTAAATAGTCCATTTGGAATGTTTAAGTTTTGAATTAGTTGGTATAAGACTAGGACAAATTTATTTTGGAGACTTTTGATTGAACTTTGATTTTGTGTTTTTTTCCACTTTGAATAAACATTAAACATGTTTTGTTTTTTGTTTTGTTTTCTTGAAACTTTTTTGACAATTTGAATACATGTTGTTTTAAGAATTGTAAATAGATTAAATTTTTTAGTGTTCAAGTGTACTTGTTGTTTTATGAACTTGTTTATTGGAAAACTCAGAAGTTGAAAACCTTAATGGGAATAGAAAAAATCGTTAACATTTGGCAACCACATAGTAGATCAAAATTTAGGAGCAATCACGTTTAGAATTTTTGGATAGATTCATAATTTTAGAAAATTAGGTTTGAAAACCAATCACACTTAAAAATTCTAATTTGTATCATGTTTTACTTGTTTGTGTAAATTTTAAGATTGAAGTTGTTGGTTTTTGATTTAGTTTGAAAACATTAAAAAATAGGGAGAAGTTAGTGTAAAGTTTTCAAACTAAACTAGGCGCCCAATCTATAATCAAGTTTAGTCAAGTGTAAGTTAATTTAGCTAAATATAGGTTAGTTGAACCAAATTTAAATTAATTTAACCTAATTTAACCAAGTTTAGTTAAATTTAATTGAGATTAACCAAAATTAGGTCAGTTTAGTCAATTTAATCAAATTTAAATAAGTTTAGCCAAGTTAAGTTAGTTAGCTAAATGTTGGGTAATTAAACAATGTTTAAGTTTGTTTCACCAATATGAGTTTAGTTACATTAAGATTAACCAAGAATAGGTTATCTTAACCAAGTTTATGTTAGTTTAATCAATTTTAACCAAGAGAGGTAAGTTAAGCCAACTGTAAGTTGTTGAACCTAGTTTAGATTAATTTAGTTTAGTTTAACCATGTTGATTTTTGTTTAGGCTAGTTAATTTTAGTTTAATCAAATTTAATTGAGAGTAACCAAGTTGATTTTTGTTTAGCCAAGATCAATTTAGTGTAATCATGTTGATTTTAATTTAGCCAAGTTGAAGTTAGTTTAACCAAGTTTAACATATTTTTATAAAAAAAATTCATCAAACTTGGCAATGAATCTATAAATGAATGAATAGATGAATGAAAATTATTATTAACGATGAATGGATGCCTAAACATCCCCAAGTTACCAAAAGTCTTTTAAAATTATAAAAAAGTAAAAAACAAAAGTTGTGAAAAGTAAAAAATGTAATGACAGATGAAAAAAATCCACAAGAACTACTTGTCACTACATTCAAACTACTTGCCACTACATTGGATTTTTTGAGTCAAAATTACCTATTACCTACATCACTATGAATGTAGTGGCAAGATCATATGTATGAGTAAAAGATTTTGGAAATTAAGTCAAAGTGTGAATGCATTTGTGATACACATATTAGATACTTTCAAGTGCTCCTTCTTGCTTTTAAATATTGTGTTAAATTTATACAAGTTACTACCATGTTAAAATTTTGAAAAATTATTAAATAAAATGGGTACCTACTAGTTAAAGTAGAGTGCCATTTGTAACACTTAAAAGAATGGATTTCTCAACATAATGATTTTTAGACAATGAATTGTAGTGTTGCAAGACACAATGAGAAAAAATTCACACTACACTATCCTTTTGACTTTTAAACAATTATGGCCATTCAATTGAAGATTGAAATTTTAGTTGAAGACTGAATTTAACATTATGTAAAGTCACCAATTCTTACACATATTCAACAACTCAAATCATATACAGTTCCAATCCCTCCAACATACTTGACAAATAATTATGATCTTTGATTCAATTCATGAGATGGCCCCCACAAAGGTTTTTGGTTACAAATCTACACTGAAACCTCCAAAGTTGACAAGTTTTCACAAAAAAACCCCTCACCACATTCAAGATTTCAAAGGATTGAAATATTGGAAGTGGTGAGGGATCTTTTTGTGATGATTAAGTGCAAAATTGGAGACATGATCTTTTGCAAAATTGGATTTTTGTCCAGCATTTGAAACATTTGTTTTCCCTCCATTGCTTAGTTCATAAATCAATACATGTAGCCATGAAACACATTGATATTGTACTTGCAAAAAATCCACTAGGGCAGACCGGCCAATGACTGAACATTTAAGCACTCAGGGCAAGCTAGATCCAAGGGGAGGGCTATGTTGTTTCTAATGTCCAAACAAAACTTGAACCCCTTCTCGTGGTACATTAGACACACTAACAATCATTGAAAACTAATTAGAATTGAGAAAGTTACAGCCCCCCAAAATAAAGGGGGTCTAAAAGTCAAAAAAACATTTCACTGAACACTACAAAGGTTGATTTCTAAACATCCAAAAAATTCCTTGTATGTTGCTCTATTGCTATTGGAGTTCAAATACATTTTAAAAACTTCAAGTGATATTCCTATAACACTTTAAATTGTTTAAATAAATAAAAATAAGAAAGTTATGAGGTTTGAAAGTAGGAGGGGTCCAAAGAGAAGGAAAAAAAATCATTTTATAAGTTGTAAAGTTTATTTTGCTTCATGTTATTTTTCATTACTCCTTTCCCTTTGCACTTCAAAGATGATTTCTAAAGCTTGAGGTAGCATTCCCATAACATTTTAAATCACTCAAGATGAAGCACATATGACAAATATATAAATAAGTGTTTGGTCATAGGCAAGCAATCGGTGATGGGCCGGTCTACCCTATAGCTGGAATACCAAAGGGGTAGAGATGGGCCAGTCTACCTATTGCTTCCGGTGGTCCAAGGAAGTAAATGAGGGAACTCTCAATCAGGTGTCCCAGGTGTCCCTGATCTCGCTCCGCGGCAATCACATGGGGCTCATAGCCATTAGCTTCTAAAAGAAATTTTCACACATTTTGGGATGAGAGATGCTTGACAAATAGCAGCAGGTAGTTGATTATCAAAACCAAAGTAAACCCTAAATCCAAGTACTCTTCACCTCCTGATCATCTGCCATAACATACAATGTGTCAGTTTCCAAAAACAAGTTTCTAATGTTTATTCTGAAATTTCATAAGCAGGTGGAATTTAGTTGTTGGCACCATGGGAATCAATTGCTTCATTACAAAGAATGGACCCAAATTCCTGTACTTTACTCTAGGGTTAGTCTCGTCATTAAATATTCTTTAAAATGGAAAAAACAAATTCTTGTGAAAGTATGAGCCTGAAGTGTTGAAAACCATCATAATTGTTACAAGCTACAGTCTGAGTAAGTTCCCTCATATGAAGAAATCGAGGTAGATCATGAAGAATAATAATTTATAATTTATTTTTTGAAAATAAATCATTATTCGTTTTGTCCGTGTGGAAACTGACCCTAGGCTAGGTTAGTAAAAAGTTGGTCATTTAGGCAACCATTTACACAAGTTGGTCATTTACACGTCCATTTCCGTAAATGGTGTATTTCCGCGAATGGCTGACCAACTGCAACACCGAGCCCCCATGGTTCTTAAACATCAACTCTTCTACATTTTTGGCTACCTATTTGAACTCAGTATAGAAATTTGCGATTTTTTTTTCCAACTTTGTTCTAAATATGGCTATTGGAAACCCGAAATGGCACTTGATTTTTGGCACATATATATAGGCTGTATAGCCAGAAAAAGAGGTGTCCCTCAGTGGACTTCCATAATGCCCTTAACCGCCGATTTCTGCTACTGTGTGTTCTTCTGCCGTCTCTGCTTCTTCTTTGAGTTTTTCTCCGGTCCCTGGAAGTCATCAGAGAAACTGTGGCTGGAGTTCTTTTGGGATCCTTCCCAATGGTGGGGTCACGGATCAGAGAAGGTAAGTGGACATCAAACCTCTCAAAGTTCCCATGTCGATGCAGCCATAGCTCTTGACGTTGGGGTCAATCTTGTTGCCCTCTCTTGGGTGCCATCGTGCCCTGATCTAAACAAGTGGCATGAATCCTGTTTCGTTCCTTGGCAGTCGTGGGATAATATTAGAAGCCTGGAGAAAGTAGGTCAATGCAATATGCTGATGGAGAAGGTTCGTGCAGCTTTTTCTCTTCTCATGGTGCCATTTAACCCTGGGATGTGCAGAATACCTGACTGCTCCGCTTGATCTGGATTTCTGGTTGTAGACAAATCGAAGATACTTGGATTTCAAGCATAAGAAGATGCATCAATTTCACTCCATCAATTTCAGTTGGAATAATGGAGAGGTTGGCAGATGACTTTGGAGCATTGGTGATGAATTTGTAGTGTGCGAAACCCTAAACCAGAGTTTGATGATTCAAGTGGAGCAGTTGAGGTTTGTGTATCAGATTCAGATCCAGCACTCTTGTCACTCCAGCCCTTGACCACTTTTTTTAGTGTTAATTGTGAAATTGAGGATGACTGTTTTGAAGAGCAGAAAGTGCAAGAAAGCACAGTCATTTGCCAGGTGCAAATAGGTTTAGGAAATGCACACGTAGCCAGCATAGGCTTGAAGGTTATCTATCTTGCACTCTCCCAGGTGTAGACTGTGTTGGGACACTGAATCAGAACACCCAGGACATGCCCTCCATCTTTACCTCTAATAATCTGGTTTCTGCAACAAAAGCCCTTGAAGCATCTCAGGTCACTATGCTCAAAGTTGTAGACCAAAACAATGCTTTCTTACTGGTGAGGGTCTACAATCTTCAGAACATGCCATTGACAGCCACAGTAAAACAGTTGGAAAGAATATGATACAGCATGGATGGAAGGACCATGCTTTGGATTTTCCCTTATCCATTCATCTCTATTGCCTACACTTTACCAAAGCAGCAGGCCCCTGATTGAATGCCGAACCAAAAAGCGCTAGGTTTGCTGGGGTTTAATTCCCACGTAAATTGCACACTATCGAACTGAACTTGGGTAAGGAGTTATGTAGTGGCTATTTTGTAAATCTTGAGCACATCATTTCTATCCAGATAAGTCCCACTACTGATGCAAGCCTCCTCATGATCAATCTGTTGCCTGTCCTACCCCACACTGCATCAATTTATATGGATAAGAAGTCTACATCCACAAGACCCCACCCCACATTGCATCAATTTATCTGGATAAGAGGTCTACATCCACAAGACTACGGTGGGCAGGGTTTTATGGGTATGGTCCTTCTCTTTCTCAGCTATGAAAGAAATGCCTTATGAGTTCAGTGGCTTTTCTAGATCAAAAGGTCATTTGGTCTTTGTGCCCCAGACAATGTACTAACATATATGTGCAGGTACCTCCTGCCCCCTTCGCATAATCAATACAATGTAACTAGAAAATGACTGTTGCTAGGGGCTTCAAGATGGAGCTGCTTGAGGGGATATTGCACACAGGGAATGGGCACTCCAAGTGTGGTGGCAGCAGTGGCTGTTCTAGGGGGTCCTGTTTCAGCAGCATCTCCATTTATGTCAAGCTCACAACTAGCTCTGGGAGGTTGCCCACATCCACATGATGTGGTGATGTGGTGAGAGGGTTAAACCTTGCATGTCTGTGAAGAGTTTGAAAGGATCATGTTTTGTGTATGAGTACTATATTTCTGTGCATGCAAAGGAGGAGGTTTTCTGTGTCTTTCACAAGGCGATCTACCCTTATTCACAGTATTTAGTGCAAAGCAATGCAACAGTGCTGTTTGCATCTACTGCCAAAAGCCAGGTGCTGTTCTAATTGCATTAGTTAAACCTTGTTCTTCCTAAGCATTATTCAAGTGGTTATTGTCAACGACTATTTACTAATTGCTTCGACTGGAATGATTGTTCCCTCCCCCAAAAGATATTCTTCTTTCCTAACCCCCTTTTTCTCCCCCCGCCCCCACCCTCCTTGGATATCTCCCCCTCAAGATATTTACCAGTGTTGTGGGGTTCTCACTGGGACCCCTGGTTCTCAGATCAGTTCTCAGAATGAGAACAGACTGATCTCCTTTCGGCCTTGGCACACTGGCCCTACTTGTTTTCTCATTGTTTACCATTCTCATTCCACTGTGAGTTTGTGACATTGATTTATGACTAGCAAATTCACAAATCAGTTTGAGCTGAGTTTTGATGTTGGAACAAAATTTGAGTTGCTTTGTGGAACAATCCTAGGTGATCCTTGCTAAGGGGCATCCCATGCCAATGCATGAGCACTAGAGCTGTTCCAAATCCAACCACAAAATGCAAGATCTTGACATCAGACAACATACATGGTTACTACAACGCCGCAATATATATATAAGTGGCACGAGGAATTTCAAGCACTAATTGACACATCTAGTTGTGTCTTTGTCTGATAGAAGACACCTTCTGTAATGACTAAGCTGGCATCAAGACAACTTCCCTGCTTGTTAATATCATGCTTACCAAAAGGAATTTCAATCCAAGATTCTATGGCCTCAATTGGTGTATGATCTGTAGCATAACCATACACTCATTGTTGACCTCCAAGTTGTTCCACGGGGCAAAATCAATACTAGCATTCCACCAAGAAGTGAACATTCAGTTAATTGCCAAACAAGAAGATGAATCTGAAGCATATAACAAGGAGTATGAGATGGTGAGGTTTATACTACAATTATGGTTGAAGAGGTGGCAAAGCTGTGAAACTTTTTCAAGGTTTTCAGTTTTCTGAGCACTTTGTCATTATGTGCTGCTGCAGCTGATGGGTGCTGAACCGCCATCCAAGCAGGAAACAAGAAGTGCCACACACTGCATTGCAGGCTTGAACTAGACCAAGGGGGCAGGGGGGTAACATCAAATGGCTAAAGAACTCAAAACACTCATCAATGTTTTAAGAGTGCAAACAGGTGCAGCATGGTGATCATGTTACATTGCAGGCACAAAACAAGGCAAATAAGGAAAGAAAGAGGTCAAGTGTACTTCTTAAACCCATAATCATAGCTGGGATGCATCTGTTGCAACAGTATACAATGTTTCAATGCCTCCAATTTCAGTCATGCCGTTCTTGGCCTTTTGGCTAAGACTCAAGTGTAGTATCTTTTCATATTAATTTAATATTAGATATGATGCTCATTGAGCATCATGATATTAAACTAGTTTCTCTTGGCTGTGAGCTTGTCTGGCAGCTTGCTGCCTTGAGCCCATGTGCATCGCCTTGGTTTTGCACTACCTCCTAGGTAGGTGCACCCCTTCCCTTTTGGGGAACCAAGGAATGTAAGCCGGATGCCTTAGCTGTCACTTGAGCCTTGCTGCATATATGAAAGGAACTTATATGAAGGTAGTTGCTATAACATGTTAATATGTCAGGACAATGGAAACAGAAAAAAGATCAGAATGGTGGATATCTGCCATGCTTGGAGATGCAGCATTGAGGCAAGGGCAGCTTGAGTATTTGGTTAGTTTTTTTTTTAATGAAGATAATTATGATGAGCAACTAAGTTGATGCCTTAAACTACTATTACTACTACTCTTAGTCAATATATTAGTAGAGAGGAATGGCAGTTAATGAGTAAGTTGTTGTATGAATTTGTTGCCATCCCCTCTCTCTACTCTGCCTCTTCACTTTGAGCTTTTGATGTGTTCATATGCCTTCCTAATTCTCCATTATTAGCCTAGGTTTTATGGTGACTCCAAGCTTCTGTTTGTGATTCTGAATTCATTCATTGCTGGAAATTATTTTGTAGTTCTTCATATGTGTGCAGAAGTGAGAGCTTTAAGTCCAATTTGCATTTGTTTCAGTCCCACAGATCTTCACATGTAAATGCAAAAGAAACAAAGCACTGTGTTTATATTGGTGGAGTGAAGAATTGATCATTCAGGGTCAATTGGGAATGAGTCTGTTGGGAACCATCAGCCTGAAAGGTGAAGTTGGGACTTCATTGAAGTACTTAGATCAATGAACAGAAGAAATTAAAACAGCTTGCAATCATTGTGATCAACTGAATCAAATGGTTCCACAAACAACTTTAGAAGAAAAAAACTGCAATCAAAGTCCAGATTCTTTCAAGGAGATCAGATCAACTTTCCTAGGACATTGTGATCCAGACTTTTAGTTCCCTAAACTTCAGAGTGTAGGCCAAAGAAACATTAAGTGCATGAACAAAAGTCAAAGAAAACTTCTCCAGAAATTCTGCACAATGATATCAATTGCATGGTTCCAAAGATGGTCAATGTGATTAAAGCAAGGTTGACAGAGGAAATCTGCAGAAAGCCAAAAGAACAACAGTGAAAAGTCTCAACTCCTTCAGGTTTGTGTCCAATCTATCAAGAGAGCAAGGCATAGTGGCACCAAGTATATCACCAAATTCTCTTCAAGCAAAACTTCTTGAGCACCTTGCTTCAAATCTGTGCCAATGGGATCTGTTCGAGCAGTGACTTTGCTAACTAAAGTAGCCAAGGTAGCCATGGCTTTTGGAATTGGGGGTGGTTTATTGAACTCAGCCATCTTCACTGTAGATGGAGGCCACCAAGCAGTGTTATTTGATAGGTTTCATGGAGTCCTGGAAGAGACTTCAGGAGAAGGGACACATTTCATCATCCCATGGCTCCAAAAGGCTTTCATCTTTGACATAAGAACGAGACCAAGATCTATCACTTCTGTCACAGGAACAAAAGATCTGCAAATGGTGAATCACCTTAAGAGTGCTCACAAGGCCAGACCCTACCAAGCTTCCACTCATCTTCAAGATGCTTGGAACCAATTATGATGAAAGGGTATTACCTTCAATAGGAAATGAAGTCCTCAAGGCAGTTGTTGCACAATTTGATGCTGATCAGCTTCTTACTGACAGGCCTCATGTGTCAAGTTTGGTGCAAGCTGCTCTTATTCAAAGAGCTCAAGACTTTAATCTCCTCCTTGATGATGTGGCAATCACGCATCTCTCTTATGGGACAGACTTCTCTCGAGCAGTGGAGCAGAAACAAGTTGCACAACAGGAAGCAGAGAGGTCCAAATTTGTCGTAGCAAAAACAGAGCAGGAGAAAAGGGCTGCCATTGTAAGAGCAGAAGGTGAGAGTGAAGCAGCAAAACTCATCTCTGATGCAACTTTACTTGCAGGTACTGGTCTGATTGAACTTCGGAGAGTTGAAGCTTCAAGAGAAAACTCTGCTACACTGTCCAAGAGCCGGAATGTTGTCTACCTTCCACCTAGTAATCATATGCTATTGGGTGTAAACCCAAGCTTCACAGGTCAGCAATGATCTCCTACTTCTTCAAACATTTAGAACAATATATGCCTCTCATGCAGACCAACCCCTTTTTCATCCACCATTTCTACCAAACAAATATAGAAATGACATTGCACACAACTCCACAAATGCACTTTGAAGGTAACTGGTCAGCTCTAGCCAAAGCAAACAAACATGACAAGAAAGAGTATGATCATTACCTCTTGATTTGTACTTTGAGGCATGAAGCAGCTGCAATTTATAACCATTAAACAACATTTGAGCCCATAAGAAAGCTAGAGCAATTCACAGTATAGGTATAACTTTTGTGCCTCAGCCTGAGAAAGCATTCAGATCTAGTACTAGAAAAGATCTCTTGAAGTTCACCTCAAGCAGGATTCTGCTTTTGACAAGATAGCATATATTCCATGGAGGCAGAAACATATGCCCTAATGGGATCCAGTTTGAAGCAAAAGCAGAGACACAAACAAACTCCACAAATCACAGTCCCAGACAACTCTCCTACAGAATGACTATGCAAGAGCTTGAATTTTCAAGTCAGAAAGTTAGGGCCTGATGAAGCAGCTTGTCAAAACCTAGGGGGTGGCATCATGGAAAAATGCACAGATATTAATCAAGATTTATGTAAGCATTCCATCTGAACAGGCCTGCCCAATTATGGGATAATCGTGTTACTTCGCTCAAAGTCCACAACGGGCAATGGAGCAGGATATTGGCACTTAACAGTGAGACTACATCTCACCTCTAACCATCTCAGTCCAGCCCAGCTGCTGCAAGTATATTGCAAAGCAGGCACTCGCCTTTCATCCACAGAGTTACTGAAAAGATCATTACCCTCCGCTGCTTCCAACCCAGCTCTGCTTTTTCTAAAGCTCGTCTTACTCTGTTGAGCAGCATACACTGTCAAACCTATGACCCATGTCTCATTTCCCTTGCCTTCCTTTGAACCTGGTGAGGTACCATCTGGGTTTTTTACCTCTCTGGGTTTCTTTGTAGGGTCTGCCCAAGAGCCTCCCACAGAGAATCTCCTACTGCCTCAATCTTTGTGTAACACCTGGTAAATTCTTAGCCTCTACTTTTGCTTTAGCTCATCATGCCCTTTTGGAAGAACCCGTACCAAGGATTCATATTTCACAACAAGGCTACATTCTCTGACCCCTATAGGTCCTGGCTCAGTGCTTATGTCTGCACCATCTGACATTCCTACCATGTCTACAAGAACCCCTCCTGAAATGAAACCCTTGGCTGTCTTGCATGCTTTGCAGGCCTCTCACTCTCCTGCTCTGTCCCCCTTGTCACCTCTATCAACCCATTATTGATGTACAACAATGTGGGTATTATTAGAGAAATTTCTGTCTTGAATGGAGAAGTATCTCTTGGATCTTTTAGAAAAACATGTCCACTCAGGCACCACTCTCCAACCATTCAAGTGTTCTTTGAAACAGACCTACCTGGGTTTGCTTTGGAGGTTTGTTGCAAGTGAAGCAGGGCTTGGGACCCCAAGTTGATTGAAAGATGTGTTATAGGTGACAACAGCCTATTCATCTGCAGGATCAGGAGCTGGTGGATACACAAAATTGGTGGGGGGCTGTGAAGATGCTGCAGAAGGAACACACATGTTCTTTTGCAGCACATGGCTGCGAGTTGATGCATTTTGATAAAGTCAAAATTTGATGTTGGAGAATCTGTTAGTTGTGGAGATTCCCTGGTGGTTGCTTATTTAGGGAATTAATGTGAGGTAATCCTGGGATGGCCAGCTCCTTCATCAGATTTTTTATACACCACCTGACATTGAAGCATTTGGGCTGTTCAAGAAGAAGATCATGCAAATGCAGCTCTCATGCTACCCTTGGCATCTGTACAGACCAAATCCGAGCTGGATGTGTGCAAAACTGCATTGGCAGATGCTACTATGCTCACAGATGTTATTGGAGATAAGAGAGCTCTCAATTTCCTCAGGTGAATTTGTTAGATCCAGAAAGGGAGCAGTTCTCCATTTTAGATTATGAATTCATGAGTCAGAGTTCATAATAAATGTGTTTTCATCTAATATGTTGAGTCCAAGAGCTCTAAGAAAGTAGTTTTGATCGGAAAGCTCTCTCTGATTTTGGGTAGATGAAAATATGTTTCCACTTGTGTAGCATTCGATCTGGAGGCAGCTGACTGGTCTCTCTTAGTATGAAACTTATCAGAGAAGTCTGCTGTCTGCCTTGTTTGCTATCTGTGGTTGGGTCTGTCTATTCAGGACCATAGGGTGTTTTGATATGTCTTGTGGCTTTTCACACTGGATTTCATGTTTTGATTTCTCAATTCAGTTATGATGCACTTGGCTTTGACACAGGCATTGTGTTGCTTGCCCTCTCTCTTTATCTCCTCTGCCTTTGTCATAAGCAAGTGGCAAGATGTAGCTTCTATTGCTGGCTGATTGTCTGAATATGAAAAGGCATGGCTGGTCTATAATGAAGTTGCAAAGATAATGAGAAGAACTGTAAGGATAAG
>Ga0209611_10004534_pt1 | contig 23708 bp, 15 predicted proteins | sample S1TSphgellanicum_3_FD_187693 | JGI IMG/M metagenome (GOLD analysis project Ga0209611, IMG submission 187693) | Host-associated microbial communities from peat moss isolated from Minnesota, USA - S1T2_Fc - Sphagnum magellanicum MG (SPAdes) (version 2) | ecosystem: Host-associated > Plants > Peat...
AAATGATGAAAGCCATTATGGTTAATTTGATACAGTAAAAAGAATGAGTGAATGGATGAATGAATGAGCTGATGAAGAGTGGATGAACTGAGCTGAGATACCAAACAAATATGGCACCCTGATGGTGGATGAAACAGCACCCTGCTACTGGATGAAATGGCATGAGAAAGGCACAAAAATCTAAGGAAGCTAGAAACGAATGGGGGGGGCACAACGTGATAATATGGGATTTTTTTTGTTGAAAAGGTGCCACCACTAGTGCTCATTGGACCAACCTCTCACTCCCAATGGAGAACAACAAGAAGAAGAGAATCAACAAGAGGAGAAGAACACTTCTTTTGTGGGGGCCAACCGAAGCAGCACAGGAAATTGATCATTATGTGACTCAATCATAGATAAGTAGCTCAATTGATCTCCTTCCCACCACCAACAGAAGCATGGGAAACACATTGATATACCCTTTCTGTTTTTTGATGGGTTAGCTCATAAGTGCTTTCCTTGTTCTCCTTGTTTGATAAGGGGTAGGTGCCTTTTGGTGATTTGGATTTTGAGGCTCCTTTGGGTGGATGTGAGATCTTTTTTCCAGTTGTTTGAAAGATCGGGGAAACCGTTCCTGGACTCTTTCGAATGAACCTTATTCTAGTATGTCCGGGATATTGGGAGGGTGGAGATGGAAGTGGGGCCTTGCGGCATTGTAGCTTAGATATTTTCAATATACAGCTCTATTTACCTAGGCTGCAGGTAGCTTGTGACCGAAAATATTAAATTGATGAAAATATTTAATATTTACCAATTGTAACTGACCATAGCCTTGTGTCCTGTTCACCACTTTTGAAGAGACATGATTCAACAATTCATCCCCGTGTCCCCCTCAACCATTCACCCCATTCCCAGAGACACTATTCAACGACGATTCATCCACGATTCATCCATGCACAAATTACATATCCTCAACTTTCCATACAACTCTGATAACAAAGCAACCATGACCTTTGAATATGAAGAGAGGAGTGTGAATGATCATTTTCTTTTTCTGGTCTTGAGAGTTTTCCCAATTTTTTTGACCTGAATAATCTGCCTCCAACTCCCAAAAAACATTTTCAAAATGGCAAACGACCCACATTTGTCAGATTTTCCCCCTCAAAATAATTCCAATGCAAGTTCTCAGATTTCCTTACTCAGTCCAAATGGGTAGCCCAAAATATAGAAGGATGCTTAGAATGTTTGTTTTCCAGACCATGTTAAATCAGCAATGGGTCCTTAAACGCAGACTGCTTCATTTTTTTCCCCTTCTCTGTCCTTGGCCCCATCCATCTTTTTGAGAACAAAATGGATGATGTTGTTGGCCCCATCCACCTTTTCTAGAAAAAAATGGATGATACCTAGACATAAATTTTGGATCCTGTGATGCATGCCCAAACTGTGTATAATAAGACACAAAATTTGTGTCTGGGCAGCTCCAAGATGTGTTTTGTTATCACCAGACAAATCTTGGTCGGGCAATTGGTCAGTCAGGAAAAAAGAAATGTACTATACTTTTGGACTGTCTCAAATAAAGACCGATTGCTGATTTAACATCCTTCTTTCCTCTTATATCCAGCTTATAGCCAAATTTGGCTAAATCTTATTATGGATGGATGATTATCACTTCAACCACATCATAAAATTGAGTTTTACAATAAGTTCGGTTTGGTCATTAAATTATCCTTTAAATATTCAAATGAATTTATTTTGAAATTATGAAGTTGAGGTGTTGAAAACTACCATAAATTTTTTATTGGAGGCTATGACTTGAATACTTTCACTACTGAATGAAAATATCATGAAAAAATAAACATTTCAAAAACTAAAAAAAGAATTGATTTTTTATTGAAAATTTGATTATTCAATTTGTCCATGTGGAAGCTGACCTTAAGGCTATGGTAACAAGCTTAGAGGAAGAGGGAGGGATGGTGGTTCTTTGGAGTCCGAAAGCATGATACTCAACATAATAATATGTTCATTCATCAAATAATATCACAACAGAAGTATAGTATCTACATAAGTAGCTATACCTAGTGTTGAGGATTGTGTTCAACTGGTGGGGTAGCATGAAATAGTCCCCCATATATTCAGGGATAGATACCGACTTGTTGGGTGTTTTGTTTTATTGATGATTGGCAGGTTTTCATCATATTTTGCCCCTTTCCCGTGCCTAACACGTGTAGGTGGTCTTTTTTTATTGAAGAAGCAAGGAAGGGGGAGTGGCCCTCTGTTTTTTATCTTCTATTGTTATCATCTTGGAATCTTCTTGACTAGTCATCTTGGAATTATTAGGATATGGTAGATGGGTGGGAAGCAAATCTAAACACAAAACAAGGCGTTGGGAACGTGTGGGCCATGCTATATTGCAAATAACAAGTTTAAATTCTTTTATATATATATCTATATAATTGGATTGTCAAACAAATTGATTTGTTAATTTTATTGGTTTGAGATTTGTCCAATACCCTTGTGTTGATCCAAAATGAGATTGATATGTTGGGCCATTAGTTCATATGTGATCTATTTGTGAATCATAATATGCATTCATAGGTTTAGAAAGGATTGATTTTACATTGTATTTTTTCTATCATGTTTTGTGATGTCGTTGATTCGCATGATTTGATTGACGTTTACATTGAAACTTATAATTATTGTTGTTGGAAAAGTTAGGAGCATGTTTTCTAAGATTTTCAAAAAAATAATATTAAAATAATTTATTGACGTTTTGGTTGGTTTATAAGTTATAACCATATGTATTGTTTTTCATGTAGCTTCTTACCATGAGAGTGACTAATTCTGTTCCTTTTTTTTATTCTTACAGGTTGTGCATCTTTTGGCTTTTCCTTGGCCTTCCTTTTTAGTCTCCTTTGTGATGGTTCCGACCATCAATCTTTTATTGGATTTTTTTTTTTCGTTTTTTTATTGAAAAGTGCACAAATAAATCTTGTGCCATTGTATATTAATTCTTTTGATTTTGATAATGCTAATTTTTTTTCAAAACATAGTTTTGAACAGCACATATTTAATGGTTATATGATTATAGTCCATTTGATAAGTTTTGATGATAATAATTGATAATGTGTACCATGCATTTTTTTGTAATGAATAATTTCTTCTTGAAAATTAGGATTTATTTGGAAACTTTTGTTCAATAATGGAGAAAGTAGATATAGATGGTTCTCCAAATGAAATTTCAATAATATTATTTATTTTTGATCACATGTTGTTACACCTATTGGTTCAAATGGTCAAGAATTAAACCTTGTGTGCAATGTATAGCATGTGTTGCACAGCTAGATGTTGGATTAGGAATTGTATTCTTATAATGATATGACAAGGGTTATAGATAATTTGTACTCCAATTGTTTTTTGTTCCATTGGATTTCTTTTTTTTTTGTTTAAGCCTTGGGAATTTTTGGTATATATTATGTGAATTTTTTTATTCTAGTGTTTAATCCAATTTGGGGATTGTGGAAATTTGTCCATAATAATGTTTTGGGAAAAAAATGTATATTTAACTTTTGAAAGTTCCATCTATGTTATCTACAAAACCATCTAACATTACATAATTGCATGTTTGTAGTTCTACTAAAATATATCTTTTTAAACCAATAATTCATGATATGATTCCATTATTTTGTTAGGTGTTAAAAATAGTTGAAAATGTAAAGACCAGATGTTAGAATCGATGTCTTATGCTATGAATCTAAATATCTCATTAGGGTGCAATTACAATAAAAAGAGCCAAACGGAGTTACTTTAAACAAGGATTACATCCTTTTGCCCAAAACTAATTTTTTCATGCAAATGGATTTTTGAATGAATCTTTTTGACAATTTTCATAAAAAATATTTAAAGCTGTCTCAACACATCACATTATTTTTTCCTAATCATTGTTGAATGATTATGAATTTTGAAAAGACAAGTAGATTACTTGCAAATTTAGTGCATTGTGTTAAAATTGATCACAATTTCAAATCATACCCAGAAAAAAAAAAATTATATTTTTTAGATTTCTTGTATTGTAAGGTACAACTTTTTTACACAATGTACATAATACCCCATTTATATATGGTAAATGATTCTTGAAAACTTTTAAAGTTTAAAAGTTCACATTTTAAAAAATTATGAGTCTTTTTTTAATGTGGCTAATAAGGTTGTTTTCATTTTTTTTTCCATCAAAACTTTTTCATTATATGAATCCTTTTGAAAATCCTTCATAAAATTCTTTCCTTCTAACATAGTAGATATTCACTTTCAAACATCTTAAATGAAAACCTAAACTTAAAATTCGAACAAAATTCCAATTTTTAATTTCAATTTCATATATTCATATGAAGGAAAAATGAACAACTTGCCAAGATTGCCATGATTTCGAATAAAAAAACATAAATAAATCTTTGATTTCAATTAGTTATGTTTGACATTCATTTCTATGTCAAATTCATTTTGATAACTATTTCATTTAACAAAAGGTTTTTAAATCATTTGTTTTCAATCGATTTTTGTGTATTCTTTAACTTGTGACTATAAGTTATGTCATTTGTCATCACACTTGTTAGTAATGTTAAATTTATATACAATAATTTTATTTTATTTTTAAGTTTTGATATTATCATTTTCATCCATGTAAGCATCTTTCCAAGTGGTCAGATTATCCCAGTCTTTGGACCCTTCCCACACTCTGAGATTGTTTTTACCCCTGAATATTGCTTATTTGCAAAAGAAAGCAAATTTAAAGCAAAGAGGAGCAATATTCTCATAAAGAAAGGTGAAAAGCATCAACTTTTTCATGAAGGGGCATTTATTGCACAATATTTATAATGACAACAAAAATGAAAGCAAAATCAAAACTAAGGTTGAATCTTGTTTCGCCGTCAACTTTTGCCACCAACTTAGGGGGAAAAAAAAGTCTCAAACCCAGTTTATCACCAATGTATGTTTTTGATCTCAAGTGTTGATCTCACCTTTGGTTCACCCCCTCAATAATGGGATAAGTGCAACTTTTCACCTTGAGTACGCTTCCTTTTGCACAGAAAGTTTCTTGGGCAACAAACTTTAGTCCCTTCTTAGAGGGATTACAATATGGCACATTTGGATTAATAGGATGTGAGGTTCAATTCCACAAGATGGCATGAATCTAGCTACAACAATTGGTTTGAAAAGCTATTATTGAGTATGGCAGACTTGCTTGGCAGCTGGGCCTCAAAGCTTATTGATGTAAGCTAGAAATAACACAATGACATTCTTCAGAGCTTTTGACAGGATGGCATTTTGGGCACATTTTGAGTGACTCCTTTCATCCCCCTCCCCCCCACCCCCCCCCCGCCCCCCAATTGAACCCAAAATTTTGGAGGAATCTTCTAGGTGTTAGGTGAACGTATAAAAAACCTAAAATTGGGCAGTTTAGGTAGGGCTAGACTTTTTTCTTGGGTTAGTAAGAAGTCTCTCTCCCCTCTTTGTGATATACTATGTACAATTCCTCCTTATTCAATGGATACTCTTCCAATCTGTGCCCTAAAAAATCAAAAAGAAAAACCCATACTTATAGGTTGCATCTGGGTAAATAAGTTTGCTCTTGAGTCTGGAGGGAGCAAGCTCCAATTTCCATTTCACAAATGTACCCAATTCTGGAAGTACTGCACAAGTAAATTGTGCAACTCTTTTGGAACCATACTTGGGCAAATAATCTTCCCAAGATTGATATCATGCCCCCCCATAAGAAAAAAAAAGGGAGGACTATATAACATACAAAAGTCTACCAACTGAAACAAGGCTCTCCATTCTTTAGAACTTGGCACAATAGTTATTTAACCTGGTTTTGGACTATGTAAAGGATCATAGGCAGGTCTGCCACAATCTCAAGGTTCACAAGTGGTACCCACAATGCAGAGATACCCACAAGCCAAACAAATCACAATGGATAAGTAAGTGAAGCCATCCCCAGAGGAAAGGCAACAGTAAGTAAGGATGCTTGTTGGGATTTGACCACCCTTCATAGGCCCTTGGCTGTTTTAGAGCTTGGAGAAGGGCAAATGTCAAACTGCCCTTCACAAAACTTGATTAGGCATTTTTCCAGTGGTTTTCTTGGGTGTGACAGAGACCCAGAAATGAAGACATGCTTGAAAGGGCTTTTATTTCTGGTGAAATTTTGTCAGCTGGTGAATTTTTTAAAGAAATGGAACAAAAGTTTTTTTGGGGGGTTTTCAAGTGGTCAAAATGTTAATTCCTCAAAAATGCCAGCTTAATTTGTTAAAACTTTAAGTTCCAGTTGATTAGATATTTTGACTAGGTATCATATTTTGCTTATAACCAGATTTGGCTATATTATCTTATGAATGATCACCACTTCAGCAACGTCACCCACTTGAAAAGAAAAGCACTCATTAGAACGAGACAAATATTGGCCAAATATACACATTGTGGACAAGTGTTTTCTTTTTTCCCCCATTTTGTGATCTTGCCACACTAGCAATCGTTCACAAGGAGATGTAGCCACATTTGGCTATAGACCAGCTATGAAAGTAGAAATTTATTTAAATCCTTTTATTTCCTGGCTACTTGCTGGAGCAATATGTAAAAAACATGGCGATTCATTAGGAAAAAAATTCGATTTTATTGTGATTTTCAAAAAAAAGGGAATATTTGACAGAATATATATATTTTGGCCAAAAGAGAAAAATGCTGTTGCCGACCCAGATTTACAGCTTTAGTTAAGGACTCAGGAGGCAGTTTATTGAAGTCAACTCACAATACAATTTGTCAAGCTTTGAAGTTACATTTAGTTACACGTTTTGAATGGAATCGACATGAGACTAAAAATTGTCTCTTCTCGCAAGGTCTTTTGATCACATGAAATGAGGATGGAAGTTTGGTTGTGGGTGGACCCACCTGCAAAGCATTAAGGGTTCAAATGTTCATACTCAGAATCGGAAATGACGGCTTGCAAACCACTTGGGTTTTTGAGCTTCTTTGTTTTCAAACTGTGGGGTCACGCATCTTTTGCCACTGTTATATGGACACAATAAAGTCATCCTTATAGTGGCCAAATCAAAGGGTGAGAAACCCTGGCCAAGTTTCATCAAAACCCGGAGATGAGCAAATACTTTAATGTGTGAGGCCTATGGGAGTAACTTTGACACATGCCCCTCAGGAAAATAATAGCAATGTTGGGAATAAATTCTCTTTCCCTTTTATGATCTTATACATGACCCAATAACTTAAAAGCTGTAGAATGAACTTTGCTAAATATTTGCTTTGCATTCTGCAGGTTGTATGTTCATTATTAGGTATACCTTTTTTTCAACAAAACCCTGAACAGTTTTCGTGGGTCTTTTTGTAATGGAGTCAAAGAGTGACAAAAGAAAATTTAACCAAATTTGGCTCTACAAGTTAGGTGAAAGTCAAAAAAGCCAATGATCATTATGTATTGTTGGTGATCTACTGGAACCAAATATAGCAAACTGGATACATTATACTACTTTTTAATTTTCAAATTATGGCTATTGAAAACCCCAAAAATCACACTTTTTTTTATTCATCAATTGACGATTTTTTTCCAGAAAACAAGCACCTCTCATCCTAATCTGTTTACTATTTATTGTTTACAATTTTACTTCCGTTTGGGACTAGAGAGTCCATTAGACAAAAGGTCGATCATGGAGGGCAGATTGTCCTCTGGTACTGGCAGCATGTCACAAATTTGGCCAAGGCGACCGTGTTCGTAGTCTGCATGAGTTCAACAAGAGTGCTCATGTCGGTGAGGGGTAGGGTCGAACAAAATCGTTCCCTAACTTTCTGTGTATTTGGACAGATAAGGAACAAGTGCTTTTCATCCTCAACCTTTCCTAAGTCGTAGTGTCGACAAAGCCTCTCTGCGTATGGCACACCCTTCCATGCACCTAGCACAGCTTCAAGCTACATGTTGCCACACCGAAACCGGGCCAAAGCTTTCCGCAACTGAACACAGTTGATTTCACACAAGTAGCTTTTACTTTCGTATGACATACCCTTGAAACACAAGTATCTTGTTTGCATGATGGTCCAATCTCGCGGTTGGTAAAGAGCTTTTCAATGAAAGCTAATCGCATATTATCCTTCACCCTTTTTACATTCAACATTGTGTGGGGAAAAACCTAGACGGGGTGGGGCCCCAACTTCTTGGTTGATCGGGCCTCTTGTCGTAGATCTACCACCAACCGGCTGCACTAGCCTTGTTAGATGGGTCGGATGTATGTGCGTTAACCCAGGAACTATTCCCAGTGGCAGTTGAGGAGTCCCTGCCTAGAGCGCACGGGTCGTTGCAAGCTAAAATGTCATTTCCAACGGTGATTGAGCCAAAGGCAGAAAACTTGCCACCTCTTGGGGCTGATTCTAGAGTAGCCATTTTTTCACGGATCCAGCCCAACATTTTTTTCCCGCAACAAGCATAGTGAGTTGGGCTTCCCATGCCTTTCCTAAGATGCGGTCTTTAGTGACCGTGCTCACACGATTATAATACAACAACGCTTGTCCCCATGCAAAATGTTCAAAGGAAAATTTGCCAAATTCTACCAGCACGATGGACGTGCTGGTTGTTTTTCGCACCCCGAGTAGGGATTTAAGGAACCCTTGATAGACTACTTCAATAGCCTCTATTTTCTTGGAGTCCACCCAAACCTCATAGGTGTAACTTGTTGTGGAATGCACCAACGTGTTGAAAAGGTCACAGCGTAACTTAACGTCCATAATACGTAGTTCCGCATAGCGGCGGTTCAGTGCGAATAGCGAGCGCCTACTTGCAGCTGCTAAATGTTCCACTGCATTATCCAAATTCGGGGTGGTCTTAAGCAGGATCCCCAAATATTTGAAGGTCTGCACACATTCAATAATGTCACCTTCAAACAAAAATTCTTGGCATGGGTCAACAGAATTGAACACCATGACTTTTGTTTTTTTCACGTTCACTATAAATCCACGTTTAGCACATAACTGCTGGAGTGCGTCTAACTGTTGTTATAATCCCACCTCTGACTCCAATGTTAGAGCAAGGTCATTTGCAAAAAGTAACAACCATACATGCACATCTGTTAGGGTCGGTGCATCGCATTCTCTGCCATCTAAGCACCCCTTTAGGGCATCCAAATATAGCCCAAACAATAGGGGGCTGAGAGGACAACCTTGTTTCACACCTTGCTGGCACTTGAAGCTAGAGGTGACACCCTCGCTTGGGTGGTTGATGTGTACGGTATCCTTGGCATACATCACTTATAGGCATCACAAGAAGTGTCCCTCCACCCCAAGGCCAGCCAACATTTGCCACAACATTTCACGCGACACAGTATCGAACGCCTTTTTTAAGTCCATAAAGCAACAATAGAGTGGCTTCTTTTTTCCTTACTCTGTTCTATCAGAATTCGTAATATGAAGAGTTGGTCAGTAGTGCGGTAATCTTTGCGAAACCCAGTTTGACCCTTGGCACGTAGCCCATGTTGTTCAGCCCACTCGCTCAGCCTTTTGTCAAGGATCATAATGAACAATTTTGCTAGGATAGGCCCAACCGTTATCCCCTTGTAGTTGTCCAATTTGGAGACATCGCCCCCTTTAAAGAACGCGTGGACCACCCTAGTGGAAAGGGCTTCTTGAAAGCCTTCTGCTAGAAAGTAATTGAACGCTGTCAATAGTGGCATGTGTAGTAACTCTCCCGCATCCAAAATGAATTCAGCTTTCACACCATCGAAACCGGCTGCCTTGTTCCTTTGTAACTTTTTCAACGCCTGAAGCAACTCAACAAGTGTGATATCTATGTTCAAGGTGTGGCTAGGTGGAGGTTCGGTCACCTGAGCTTAATGATCAGTTCGCAGCTGTATGGGTGGTGAAGACTAGCCAACTAGCGTGCAGAAGCCTTCTAAAAGCGTAGCTACACTGATCTTGTCCACAATGGGTGCCCTTGGCCGATACTTTTTCCAGAACGAAAGCGCATCCACCTTAGCAAGTGCACATATATGTTGAGGTCTTACAGTTTCCCAAAAAAGTCTTTTCCTTTTGAATAAATTTTTGAGTTTACTTTCTTGATGTTTAGCGACGTGTGAGTCAAAGTTGGCTTTCAACCAAAACTTAATTCACGTTTTGCTATACGGTAATCAACGTCAAACCAGGGTTTATGGCAGTGTTTCTTTCTACAATTCCCTCCCGAAAGCTTGTTACCAAAAATAGACTTTGCTACAGCACCCACGCACTGTTATAATAGGTCAGCTAACTCATCTGCCCCCAGATGCCCAATCAAGTCAACAACCCACAGGTTTCCAAAACTCACTGTTAGGGCAAGCTGGTACTCTTCAACATTTGATTTATCATAATTGAACCTAGGCAAAAAAAAATTTGTTACTACCGTATGTTGCGGTTCAACAAAGCTACAATCGTGTTCAACCGTAGGTGCAACGGCCTGTGGTCAAACTCTCCCCCCATCGCATGGTAACGGGTGTCATCTACTATCACCTCGAGGTGTGTAGGAGCTTACCAAACTGCAAGTGACCCAACAATATAATCGACAATGTTGTGCCCCCCATTTGCCAAACAAATGAACTCCCCTGATTCGTCGCCAGGTGTCTGGCCATTAAAGATGAGCAACCCAATGTCACAACATCAGTCCAGGAGTTCGCGACTGCAACCGCCAACACTAACGTCACCGTTTTGTCATGTAGCCACAACATTTGGTTACTCATATTCAACAAGCTCAGGCGCCTGTAATAGTTCACAAAGGTCGCTAATGTCAATGGTATCTGGTAGTGCTGCAGTACGTGCATTAAAATCCCCTCCCAATAGTACTATGCCCCCTAAAGTTTGAACTCTAGCAATATCTATTACCAGGTTTTGGAACATGGATTCGTTTTCATGTTTGGAGCCAATAAGGGCAGCGTACACCACGCAGACAAACAAGTCAGGGGCAACACCCCTACTGACCCCTAACGATAGATAAGAATTGTGACTTCCTTCCTTCCACTGTGACAAGTTTGGCCTAAGTGCCTACGAAAGTAAACAGCAACCCTCTCGTTATGTTTTATCGCTTTTATATTTCCTAGCTGCATAGTGCGTGCTACCGCAAGTGAGTCAAACCCTTCAACATGTGGCAAATGTTAGCCTGGGAAGTGTCAAGTTTCGATTAATAAGACGAGGTCAGCACCCTGAAACAACTGTAGTATTTGCATGCTCGTTTCCAGTTTATTTACACCACCCTCGTGCATGTTCCATAATACCACGCATAGGTCTCTCTAGTCCCCGCGCCCTTAGATAGAGGAGGGCGGGCAAATCTAAGTGTTATTGACAAAAAATTCGGCCGCATGCCAAAATGCGCGTTTGCCTACCACCTTGGCCTCTTTGAATAACGACCATAGCTTTAACTTGCATGCCTATTGTGTGGGCGTGAGGTCCTCATCCAAGCCCAACTTGGTCCCTACTAGGCCCTTGTGCCCTCGTAGCACAGCTTGATGGTCCTCGTTCGTTGCGTCCTCGATTTCTTTCCAGAAAATAAACACCTCTCATCCTGATCCAGAGGTAGGAACAAGGACCAACACGTACACATGTACCATGGTAAAATCCCCATTATTTTTGGGAATGTTATAAATATCTCTCCCCATTATGTCAGGGTGTCCTTGAGTCCAAATTTAACATAGTCTTGGTTTAATATACATAACCTCTATAATCAGGTAATCAATAATATTTGATTGGGCAGTGTTGTAAGTGGCATTTAGGATTCTCACTCATTGTTTCGTGCCAAGGTTTTATTATTTTCTTCTTTCTTTCTTTCTTTCTCTTCGCTTTCAGTTTTTTAATGTTAGCTAGTCTCCTTGTTTCAATCCTCATTTACATATTTGAATGACTCTTTGGTTAGATATTTTGAAGTGTTCAGAAACTCTTTTAGTTCATCAACAAATCTTTCTTCCCATCTTCGAAGGTGGAATAGGTCTTGACTCTACAAAGGTTATTGCCCTAGCAATGTACTTGGGAAGCTTAGGGGCTTGTCGCTCCAATCATCACATACATATTTTTTTTAGGACGATCATTCATTTTTATTGGGGGCTACAGGGGCCAACAATTTAGGTCCACTTCCATTCCAAGCTCACTTTAGGTGGGCTTGTGACCTTTTACCTCTAGCTATTCAAGCTTCCATCCCACCATTTGAACAACTATTAGAAAGAAGAATAGATTGTCTTCAAGAAAACATCTTTAAACATATGCATGAACATTCATTTTCCAACATCATCTCAAAATTGTCTTCAGATTGTCAAAAAGGTCATTTTAGTCAAATGTATTGGTCAAATGTAACAAGTGTTTTTCATGCCCCAATTTTTTAGTCAAAATGGACATACCCTTTGGTTAATGTGAACACTTTAATCAAATTAACCTTCTGAAAAGTCGTTATTTTTTATAGTGTTTAAGAAAGCATCTCAAAAAACATGCACAAACATTCATTTTCCAACATCATCTTTGAGTTGTCTTTAGATTGTCAACACGTTCAGTTGAGATCTTATGAAGGCCCAAACTTGGGTGCTTGGCTTTCTACCCACCTAGTCATCCCATCTTTTAGGATGGCCTTTGACATTTTCTCTTCAACATTATGCACCAAATTGGGCCTCCTTCATCCCACGACTCTTGGGCTTTCTCGATGCATATGCAGCTAGGCCATAAATCCAACATGGATACATTTATTTTGTTGTGCTCATTGGGAGAACGCATTGCCACACATGATGCAATTCAAGATTCTTTTGCCTCCATTGTTAAAGATGTCGAGTTCCATTTTTGCGCAAACAAACACATGTTCTTCAAATGCCATCTTTTTAATCATCATGACAACAAGTGAATATTGTGCTTACGATATATGATACTTGCACTTTGGCAAATTTAATCATTATTAACCCAAATCATGTAGATTTTGTTTCATGAATTGCTTCTTCCTAGGGAGTGGTTATGACAATTGCAATTCTAGCAAAAATTATGTCATATCCCTAAGGATGATTTCATCCCTTTAATAGTAGAAATATGTGGATGTTTACATTAACAAGTGGACGACTTCTTCATCAATGTGCCAACATGGCATGATCAACAAAAGGCTCTAGAGGTCCTCCTATTTCGATTTTATGTTCATTTTATAGGCAAAGGATGTTAGTATTCTCTAACATTAAGTAATTGTGGTAGCAAGAAAAGCCTTTTCTAGGCTTGGTGTCCTTCCAAGTTTTTCGTCCATCGCTTTGCACAATTTGCTTCGTGCTACTAGTGATGGGTTTAGGTCCTAGGTTTTGTGTTTTCTCCTCTTAGGGCTCCCCACTGTGTGTTCTACACTTTCAAATGTGGTCTTCTGTTTGGACTTTGGTCTTTTTTTTTCCTTCTCTTCTTCCTTTGCCAAATGTTTTTCCTTTATTTATTATTTATTTTATTTTAATATTTATTTAAAAGGCTTGATTCAAGGAACATTAAGGTACCAATGTAAGTATTGCTTGACCTAACATGGTGGATTTGTAGGCTAAAAGTACTAATATATTACATATAAATTATAAGTGGGTTGTAAGTTATGTTTTGTTTTTGAAACACAACCCATAGACAATGGGAGATGAAAAATACCCCCAAAGAGCTTCATCTCATGCATTTTAAACTTGCCTTTTTGTGCCCTTCATGATTATGTGCGAAACCTAGAAAACTTCATAAAATAAAACAACCAACAAAATGGCAAGAGAAGGAACAAAGGAAAAGGACAAAAATTTGAGCCTAAAGAGCAAAACCCAAAGTGGGTCACTAAGGGGCAAAGGAACAAATCATGTTCCACAAACCCACTAGTCACAAAATGCATATTAGAAAAAAAAAAGGATGGAAAACCTAAAAGAGTAATAGGCCTAGAAAAGAATTTCAAAAAAAAATCATTCACAAGTATACCTTTTCAACCATTATTTAATCAATCTTCTTTTGTATTATTGAATCCTCAAGTTGTTTTATTTTTTGTGACATTTTGTTTAAATAATTTGACAAATAAGATGTAGTCACAATAAAAGGAATCAATAACAACAAGGTTGGATCCCCTACCAAGGACTATATTATATATGTGTCCTTCATGTATTGGTTTATTAAATATCAAATTGTATTTTAAATATAATTTTTGGTTAAAACTATAATTTTTTAGATTGGATATTGATAGTGAAACCAAATATGACCCATTTTATAAATTTTTATTTATTTTTTCATCAAGCCTTACATTATAATCAAATGTACAACAAGTTTGTTTTTAAGCATGATCACAAATTTTGAACTATTATAATCGTTAAGGACCTTCAAAATTAAAATTATCAACATTCAATACATGATTCAATAAGTGTGCACATATAAGGATCAACACATGTGGCCCTTCATATGAATTATCTCAAAGGTCACAATAAATTTGAAATCATTTAGTGAAGGTTTGAATAGTTTAAAACACATTCAATTTTATAGCTATTAAAAAATAGTATGTCAATAAATGTTTTGTGCATGAAAAAACACTCCAATGTCATGGTCAAATGATTTCAAATTTATGGGATTTCAACTTCATAATAAACAAACACAATTGCAAAATATGGTTAATTATGTCATTAAATACAATAAATGATTATTTTTCAAAGTGGTGCAAGTACATGTTTTCACTATAATCAACAAATGTTTTTGCTCCCTTTACTATGACTACACCCAATAGATAAGTTTAATATGTATAAGTTTTTTTTTTTGTTTGAAAGATAAAAACCCATGTCATTTTAAGCATGATTGTAAAAATATAAGTGGGTTGATATCATATGGTTGGTGCTATATAGTAATGATGTGTTGCATAAAATTTAGTCAAATTATCAAAACAAAAAAAATGTTTCATCATAAATCATAGTCTATTTAATATATTAAAAAAAATTAATCTTTAATTTTATGGTCAACTTTCATTCTTGTTTTGTGTTTGAAACACATTTTCATTGTGTCATTACCAAACTCAATACATGTTTTCACATTTTTTCTCTCTTGTATTTTATACATAGAATTCTCACATAATATTTACATAATTGCAAAAAATCATACAAATTGTACAAATTCATGATATTCAAAATCAAAATTTAAAAAGAGTCAATAAAAGTTAAAAGGAGATCAAGTACCATTAATAAAACAACTCCATCACGATTATTTCCACATGCTAAATGCAAAGGCATTTCTCCATGTTCATTTTTTGCATTAACATATACTCCTTTGTTAACAATTTCTTGAACAATGTTAGCATATCCACATGAAGCTTAACCAAACAACACATGTTCATATGTCAATGACATAACATGTTAAAATAGCCTTGACATAAATGTATTTTAGGATACGGTAATAATGATATGATGCAATGTGTAGCATGTAGTAAATCCTCTTTATCTCCACAAAGACAAGGAAAAGAAACATTTTGCAAATGTTTTTGAAGTTGAGACACTGATTCATTCTCATATGAAACTAAAATGCAAAAGGACACAACAATCAACAAAGACATTGTTCCATTCCATTCAAAATAGATTCTAACCACCGTAATCCATTTTGATAGAATGAATAGTTGTCCCCCCTAAACCACTACAAGATTTGCATTTTTGTCTTTGGAATTAGACAAATTAAAGTTGTATTGGTGGATGGTTGGGTGACCTTTCATGAAAAACACAGTCTTACAACTTCCAAAAGGGGTTGCAAGTTGCAACACCTAAACTTCAGAGGCCATTAACCATCCACATAAAGAAAAAACTAGTAATGAAAATCAACCAAAATGATCTAACCAACCAAAACCCATAACCATTAATGAAGCATCTTGTGCACAAAAAAATGATCTTAAATTTTGTAAGTTTGAAAGATTTCCAAATCTTGAAAATTCGAAGATTAAGAGTTGCACTTTTGCCTTCAAATGTTTTCCAATTCCTCTCTTTAGTTAGTGTAAGGCAATATCTATGGATTTTGGAACCACCAAAATGACAAATTGGAATAATATTTGCATTTTTTTTCAATTCTTATGCAAATGAGATCTTTGTCAACCCAAAAGTTGTTAATATCATTCAAGAACTCTTCTTTTGTATCATTCTTGAACCATAAAAAGTCTTTTGTGAAAGGTCCCTTTCTTTCACCATTTTCATATTCTTTTCAACAAATCTTACCGTAGATTAAACCAATATTTGTTTATGGGTTCCTTCTTTTTGAATCTCCATCTACATTGAAAATTTTAGTGGCACCATCATGTAAAATATTAGTTTTTCTAATAATGTTCATGTCAAGTTTTAGTTCACCATGAAAAGAATCTCCTAATCACATAGAACACTAATGGATGATTATTGATGATCATGATTGAAAAACTTAAATAAAGGAGACATATACTTGTCATGTGTTACTATCTGAACATAAATTATTGAATTAAAGAATAAAATTCTACATAGACAAATTAATGCATAAGGTTCAAATCATGTTAAAAGGAGTCAATGTTATCATAATTGGTGCTTAATTAACTTGTTTGCAAATTTCAAAAAGTAAGTCAATCTTAGAGAATTTTGTGTTATATTTATACACCCAACTCTATAATATATCAATCTAACATCAAGATAAGTTTCAAAGTCATTCAAAAAATTAAAAATATTTTTCATCACATTTTGAAATCCATATCCAATAGTTTTCATGCTTATAAGGCACAATGAAACAATGTAAAACATTGGACTTAAACATTATTTAAACACAATGTTTTTACATTATCACAACATGATTTAGGATGTCACCATCAGTTCCTTTTAGCATGATTTGACCCATATAGTCACCTAAAGCTCAAGAACTTATGTTTTGGGAATGACATCCAAAAATGCATCTTATGATGTCTATAAATTGTGTGTTTTCATAGAATGTAAAAAATAATATACTATTTATCTTTCCACATATTCTACTAGAACATGATGTAAATGACATGAAATGTATAAGGATGTTGTTGATGATTGTTGATTCTAAATCCCCCAATCTCCAATCCAATTTGTAGCACCATTGATTTTGAAGTTCAAATGCAAATTTGAATCTTGTGATATGGTTAGAGTGACTTGTATTTCCTTTTCAATGTTAGACTATTAAATCATATGATTGAAAAACTAGGTTGAATGGGCTTAGTTCTTTCCTACTAAAGGTGGAAACATGAAAAAACCTTTTATCTTGCACCATGCAATCCAAAATTGGTTTTCATAATAAATTATTAATGTGGCCTATGTCATTGAACACATATTCTAACATATATTCTTACTCAAAATTCCATGACTCTTGTAGCACAAATCTAAAAATAATGAAACCAGCTTGGTGAACCTCTATATTCATGGAAGGTTTTCCAAGATACCAAGATGGTTTACTTACAATTTCCATATAATTTCAATTTATGATTATAATTGAACTTTCAATTATGAAAATATTCAAAATTCAATAACTTTTGCATTGCAGTTCTAAACATAATGAAATATTTCACTTCAATGGATCGTATCCATTGAGGAATTTTGAAAAATACCAAGAATGGAATGAGGACATACCCCACAATTTGAAATACATCAACATGCCAAAACATATAAGAAAAACAAAGAACCTTCCTCAATAGCAAGATCCCATATTGAACATTTTCTCCTTCCTATAAACTATTCATTTTAATAGATCATCATGATCAAAGTTAAGTGAACCAACAATTTCCTTGGATCTACCAACAAAGATTTTACCTCTTTTCAAGGTGAAACTTAAAATCCAAACAATTAGACTATTAGAAAGAAACCAACCAATTAATTCTAGCCATGTTGTTGGAATTAAAGTTGATATAGGGGGAATAATTATAGGGTTAATAAGTCTCATCTTGAAAAAATAAATTATGACCAATATAAAATCTATTTTAAATGGAATATAAAAGTTTTTTTCCATATCTTTGTTTTTTCAAAACTTTTTTTTTTCAACAACATAATCGTAAACAATGAAGTGAGGAGTAGATTTTCAATACCTTCTACACCAATTTGCATATGATTTTTCTTCAATTAAATTTGACTTCAATTCAATTAAATCTAAATCTAATTCATTTTTTTCATTGTTTCATTGTCAATAGTATTATGAAGTAATGCAAAGCCCAAGTTGTGGACTAATATATAATATTAAATTTATTTAAGACAATTAGTAATTTTAATCCATGAACTTTTTTGTTGAAAATCTTTGCAAAATATATTACATCTCATTTTAACCTTCTTGTTTACCTTTTAATGATGTTGGACTTTGCCAATTCACCAACTCCAAATGTTCCAAAAATGATCTTCATCCAAACTCAGTGTGGAATACTTCTATAGATTGATGTTTGGTTGAAGGTAAAATTGTCAAATTTTAAACTCATACCTACATTTCAATTTAATAGTGTCAAATAATATACTCCCACATTTTGATTCACATTTTTGCAAGAAAAACATCATTTGCACCTTATAACCATAACTCGCATCATATTGGTTCAACATAATTAATAACACTAGACATTAAAATTTTGGTAGGGACAAGCCATATGTATGTCAAGATAGGTACTTGCCAATCATGTTTCATGTATGAAGTTTTTTGTCCCTTCTAGAAATTTGCGTCACTTTTTGCCTCCCATTAGAATTTAAGCATTATAAATATTTTCTACCAAAAGTGAAGGAATTAAATAAATGGATCAGTCCAGAGTTGCTTTTAAATGACCAAAATGAACCAACATCCATGAGCTTACCATGAAGAAGGGTTGGTTACATAATCAAAAAAATAAATTATGTTGGGTTCAAATTCTTAGCTAAATATGTAGTACCTATTAGATTTCACAATGCCAAAACATGTTTTCCATGATTTGGACATTTACGACTAATGTCCTAATCTAGTCATGTAGTCATATGTCCTTAGTCATATACTTTTACTCAAATTTGTGACTACATTGCAATTGCATTATGACTATATGACTAGCCTACATACATTAATAACCTACCTATGTTAGTAATTTAATTATGTGCTAGTTACCTATTAAGTAGCTAAAGTACCTATGGGCTATTACTACCTATTATCTACCTATCTATTATGTAATACATACATACCTACCTACTTATTTACTAGATATAGGTAGTACATACCTACCTAATTACCTACTACTTACTACTAGCTACTTAGCTACCTACTAGGTAATATGTATGTACATGTGTGTGTACCTACGTACTACCTACTTCTAAGCACCTACCTACTTACCTATCTATTAAGTAGGTAATATGTACCTCCTTACCTACCTATTGTATAAGCAATACATATGTACCTACTATGCACCTATCTACCTACTTACCTACCTACTAGATAGGTAGTACATACTCACTTAACTACCTACTACTTATTACTACCTACCTACCTACCTACCTACCTACTATTACTTCTAGGTACTACTTACTTATTACCTACCAAGCTAGATACCTACTAGGTTACTAAGTAGGTTCTAAGTGTTAGGTAAGTACTTAGGTACCTAACTAGGGTAGCTAGGTTAGGCTACTTATAAAGTAGATTAGAAAAAAATGTTTATAACAATATGGTGACAATTTTGGTTGTGTAAAAATCATGTGGTGCAATGGTTAAATGGGGCTTAAAGACTTCTTCCCTCAATATGGAGGTGAGGGGTTCAAATCCTCTCACTTGCAATTTAGTGAATGAGCCTAACTAGCTTAGCTTGCTAGTTAAGTTAGCCTACATTCCTAGGTAGGCTAGGGCTTACATTTCTAACATACAGGTTGAATTTTTAACCTTTATACCATGTGGCAACCTAGCCACATGTCTACATGGCATGGGTGGAGAACATATTTATTTATATTTAATAAATTATATCCAATGGCCATAATTTATGTATCCCATCAAACATTAATGACCTCCATGATTTAACAATCACAAAAATCACAGTCATATATTGTTTTGCAACTAGGCCACAACAACACTAGATGTTGTCAATGACATGTCTTATTTGATTACATAGTCATGTAGTCATGCATGACTTCCATGACCAACAATTTAGTCATAAATCAAGTTGCAAAAAACAACTTTTGATGTAGTGTTTGTCATGTTAGGCTCAGTTTTAATCATAGGAGATCCCCAACTTAGTGACCATTCACTTTCAACTCATTAAAGTATTTGTGTGTTTAGTGAATATGGACATTTGGAGGGTTGAAGAAAGATTATAAGACTTTCATTGTTTTGTTTTTGATTTTTCTTATCAAGTAAAATAAGATCAACATGTCAATCAATGCAAATACATAGGCTTCAAACATTTGATCTCAATAGGAATACTCATAGTTTAGCAAATAAGTTCATACAATGGAGGTTGATAAGTCCCAATTTTAAGCTATCATTATGTGCCATTGTGATTGTCTTTAAATGTCAAGAACTATGCCATTAGGTTACTATATGATTGTACATGTTATGTTAGTACAATATGTTACATTATGCAATATAGATTGGTGTGACAAGTTCAACATAATTAGGCGAATATGAAAGTTTAACTGGTCTAGTACTATTCACTAGACCAACCAATAATGAAATGTGATAGATTACCTTCAATATTACAAATCGCTACCATGTGTCATTGCATAACATGTATTTGTGTCGGTGAGTATTTGTAACAATTTATGTGTTAGACAACTAGTTAGAAGATGTTTATTATTTTGATCCAAAATAATTCTAGGTTTCATTTGGTTGCAATTACTTGCTACAATTCATTAAAGAATGATCTCCAAGTCCTTTAATGGAGGTTTAAATGTAGGCCCTTCCCACTTTTTTCCTTAAAGTTTGACCCAATTTATTCAAAGAGATTTTCAATAACCAATTTATCTATGTAGTCATGATTGCTTTTGGATGGATACATCAATTTTAATATATTAACTAGTCAAGGGTAAATATAATTTAAAAAAAAAAAAAAAGCTATGTAAAGGTATATATGCTTCAAAACATTTCAAAATTGGGTAAGAGTTTAGAGGTTGTGTAAAATTATTAATAGAGGTAAATGTAAGTGATGAACATTTGCCCTATTCAAAGATTAAGAATAAATATTCCATCATTTATCCTACACATACCTTGTGAGTATAAATGAGTAAACATAGTGTAAATCAAAATATTTACACAAGTAACACACATTTCAAAGTGGAGAAAGACAATTTACATGTGCAATTGCCATTCCAAAGATGAAAATGTGAAATTTTAAACATCATATAAAAAATAAGCTCAAATTTTGTTCAAGGTGATTAATGTAATGGAAATATATAAAATACCAAAAGAAAATACATTTAATACCATAGTACCTAGCCTAGTTCAAAAACAAGGTGCTGTATATATATAGTCATTTATGTTTAGCAGTAAAATTACCTTTTTCAACAAATTGACGTTATACTAAATAGCTAGTGTGCTTGAGATTTTCTTTCTGTTTTTTGGCATGGTAGGCAGGTGTTTTTCAAAAGAATTGCCAATCCCAAAAAGTGATTAACTACCTAGTGCCTAACCAGGTTAGGTACTATGATATTTGATATTTGTTGGTTAGTCATCATGATGGGTATGAACTTTTGGCTATGATGGGCTTGATGCCAATCCACTCAATTCTAATCCAGAAAAAGGGTAAGCTGAACTGAAGTGGGTTCTTTAAAACATATGTGGAATCCAATTGAAGATAGTTATCCTAATTGAACACCTGGCTATTCACAAGAGGAAAGAAAGGGAAGGATATATAGTTATCACCCAATCTATGTTGTGTGAAGAAGATACCTGGGACAAATCTATAATGCCAAAAAGACCTATAATCCTGGTGACAAAGATAGAAAATGGAAAGGAGGCAAAGAAAAAAGATTGTCCAAGAAAAGGCAAATCTGCTTTTTTTTAAAAACATTCAGCCAACTGGGTGCTTACTTTAAGAGACACCTCCAGTTAGTCAAGCCATGAAAGGAGGAGCAAAACACTGCAACCTTTTTCTTCACAGTTTCAATGAGTATGTGACCACCCAGAGATCTTTGTTTTGATAACTACAAAACAACACACTTCAAATTCAAGTACCTAGTCCCGGAAAGGTATGAAAAGTCAGAGGGATGATCCTTGTACCAAGTGATTTTTTGGCCAATTTTGTGATGTAGCCAAAAGTGGCCATCATCCAGAAAAGGTTTTAGCCAAATTTGGCTATTTGCCATATGCGAGTTTTTTTAAACTATAAAAAGGATTTTTCTATATTCTTGGCTACCTATTGGAACTTATCATAACAATCTGGTGATTAAATTTTTTTGATGGGGGATCTGGTGTATTTGGGTCATTTTTTTCCATGAAAAATCCGTTGCGTATAGATTTTCATGAGTCGAAAAAATCACTCCTTATACTGGTTTGTTACTGAGTTGTTCTTTGTGACTATGGAGTAAACTTTGTTCCAACTTGATGCCTCAAAAGAGGTACCTAAAACCTGGAAAGTGTGTATTGCTGACAAAGAGACCAAGTGCAAAGATGACGAAGATGTCATGTGCATGGAGGACATTTCATTTCACCAAAGTGCTTAATAAGCTGCTTGCAAACCCATTTAATAGTATTACGGAGGTCCCTAGAGTGCTGACTTTTGTCTCAACACTAACTTAGGACCAGTGATTTGTTTTCCAAATTTCAGATGTTGTGGCATTGGCTAGAGGGATTTAGTATTAAATGGCGACTGTCAAAACAGTTGAAAAACTAGTCTAAAAACTGCTACCAAACTAAAAGCAGAGTCCAAATGTGGTGAAAATTTTTCATAAAATATTTTTTTCTCGAAATTTGGTGAAATTTTTCCGAATATATTCCGAATATTTGTTTATTTTGCAGACTTTGGCCAAATTTCACACCAGAAAAACGGCTGCTGAGGACTCGCAGCTTTTGTTTTCAGGAATTTCTGTTTCCAGCCCACTGGTGATCATTCTTACGAAGATTTAGCCAAATATGGCTATAAATCAAAAATAAAATACAAATCTTTAATCATCATTTCTATATTTTTGGCTACACAATGAAAAGAACATATATGAATCTGAATTATTATTAATTTTTTTCCCTCATTGGATTAAAGCCTCCGAAATCACTTCATTTTCAAATTTCACTTTTTGACAAAATTTTGCCACTAAAACTATCAGTGCATTTCCACTGGGCATCAGGGAAATAGCGTGCATATAATATTGTGAATGAAGTTTAATTTTTAATAGGGTGAAACTGAGTTTGAGATTTTTGAAAATGCTCGAGATAGAAAATGATTGCTTTTGATTGGTCATCATAATGACTGGCCCATGTGGTGGGTGGCATTCAAATGGTCTAGCACTTTATATTGTTTAATTAAAATTTTAAATAATTAATTTAATATGTTGGATGAGGATAGGGACGAGGAAATAATTAATATCCTATGTTGGATGTGATACAGGCCCCAATAGGGGCTGGGAGTCAAATGCAGGACCCACCTCTGAGAGGACTCTTATTCTAGTAATTCCCTTATTCTAGGGCTTTTTCTAACAAATATTTTGTGTCTCTTCTGTTCACATTTCGAGTTCCAAAATGTCAACATTTTTTTCATTTCTAATTAGATAACTGAAAAATACATACCCATTTAAAAATCCCCAATAAGGGCATATACAATAGCGGTTTAGGGTTTGCCTTGCCCATCACCA